>Ga0209123_1000060_pt1 | contig 184845 bp, 161 predicted proteins | sample BarGraIncu00431A_FD_184500 | JGI IMG/M metagenome (GOLD analysis project Ga0209123, IMG submission 184500) | Arctic peat soil microbial communities from Barrow, Alaska, USA - Barrow Graham LP Incubations 004-31A (SPAdes) (version 2) | ecosystem: Environmental > Terrestrial > Soil > Wetlands >... | reverse complement strand
TGGTCTGTCTTTAAACGTCCAATTCTGAATCCGTTTGGCATTGAATAAACACTTGGGTCTTGTTAGTCGGTAGATAGATAAGTCTGTAATATGGCTGATGCCTAATATCGATTGAAAAAGGGGATGGCTGCAGATTCTTGTCTTGGCAGGAATTTGTAGCCATCCCTCGTTTTTTATACTAGTCAGAAAGCGATAATAACAATCGAGTGCGAATGTCCTAAGATGTATGGGCTACGCAGGGTCTATAAAAGCTGCGAATTAACCTTTGTACCCGGAATGGGGAACGTGGACAGCAGGGGGAGGCACAAGGGCCATAGACAAAGAGCTTCGTTATACCTCAACAAAACATGGGCGATTCAAACAAGGCTGGACAAGTTCCGGCCTTGTTTATTTATTCGTGTCTAGTTGGTATGAACTAACAACTAACAACTAACAACTAACACCTAACACTAAGCTCTTATCAGAAATTCTTATTGCTTTTCTAAAAAAATGGGATTAGCCATAGTAAATGCGAATTAAGAAAATGAATGCTTGTATAATGAATCTAGGAAAATACCGTGTCTGGATTACCTCAGTATGTAGTGTTTGGAAATTCCTAACCTATGTAGATAAGTTTCCATTAACCCTGCGGTGGTGCTTATTAGAGATATTTTAGCGCATCTTATATAAGCTAAATATTGTAATAATTGTATTTTCTAATGCCTAGGATTTCTAATCTAACAGAATAATAAAATGTAATTTATAAGAGCTATTTACATAATATGCTTAAATGAAGTAATTTTGTAATAGAATATATTGATTAAGAGCATATTGACTTGATATGTTCTCAATGTTAATCTTAGATTGTGAAAAGAATAAGAACTTCTGTTGTTTTGTATAATGATTTTTTCTATTTATTACCGGAGTTGTTTTAGCAAATAATCCTTTGTAATTGTTTGGTAAAGCCATTCACACGGGAAGGTGGGATTCGTTTTGTACGTATCACGATTTAAATACATACCAATTATTGGAGCATTTAGAAACTACAAGAAAGAATACGTTAGTAAAGACGTGATTGCTGCATTGACCGGAGCAGTAGTGGCAATTCCACAGTGTATGGCTTATGCGCTGATAGCAGGTCTTGACCCTGTTTTTGGTTTATATACTGCTATAGTATCAGCCATTTTCGGCTCAGCATTCGGTAGCTCGAAACACTTGGTAACAGGGCCTACAAATTCCTCAGCTCTACTCGTAGCAAGCGTCATGAAAAACTATATGGGACTTGCCAACGCCTATCAAATTCTCTTTCTATTGACTTTTCTTGTTGGCGCTTTAAAAATACTCTTTGGGGTCCTCAAACTCGGTAAGCTGATTAATTATGTTTCTCATACCGTAATTCTAGGATTTACTACCGGTGCAGGTGCGCTAATCGCGCTAGGGCAACTAAACACACTTTTGAGCATACCTATTAAAAATGCAGCCCAAATGGCAACGACGGATAAATTGTATTATGTTCTAACGCATTTAGGACAAAGCAACTTCTATGCACTTGGGCTTGGACTTATGACTGTTGCAATAATATTAATTTGTAAAAAAATAAATAAGAACCTGCCTGGCGCATTAATCGGGATTATCGTACCAATTGCCTTCATAATCCTTTTTTCTTTGGAGAAGCAGGGCGTAAAACTTACAGGCTATATTCCTACCTCTCTTCCTCCCTTTAACATGGTGCAACTTAATTTTGGCTTATCTAAGGATCTATTCAGTGGGGCCTTGTCAATTGCTATAATAGGGTGTGTTGAGGCTATATCTAGTGCCAAAGCCATTTCCAACGAATCGCGTCAAAAAATTGATGCTAACCAGGAATTTATCGGACAAGGCATGGCCAATGTAGCATCCTCTTTCTTCCAGGGCTTTCCTGGATCTGGTTCCTTTACACGTACTGCTATAAATTATCACAGCGGAGCTGCGACAAGATTTGCTGGAATTTTGTCCGGCGTGATCATGGCCCTAGTCCTTTTATTCTTTGCCCCCTTTGCCAAGTACATCCCAAGTGCATGTCTCGCTGGGGTGATGATGGTGACTGCATACAATCTGATTAATAAAAAAGAAATCATGAAGGTAGTCAAATTAGGAAAATTTAAATCGGACTCTATTGCTATGTGGGTGACATGTTTCGCCACAATTTTGCTGCCCAACCTTTCTTATGCAATTTACTTGGGAATCGGACTATCAATTGCGCTATACCTGAGAGATACTAACAAAGTGCCTATTAAAATTCTTATCCCGATGCAGGGAAAAGAGTCTCAAATTATTGAAACTGAAGTTGAGATTGTCAAGGAAAAGGTAGATATCCTAATTATTGAATTGGAAGGAAATCTTTACTTTGGCTCTTCAGAGGATCTTGAAAATAAACTTGATATCCTGGTGGATAAAGCCAGAGTATTCATCTTAAGAATGAAGCATGTTGCTAGTATTGATGTAACGACACTTAATTCCTTGAAAAATTTTATCAGGTCTGTTAAAGAATCTGATGGTAGTGTTATTATTTGCGGTGTAAGATCAAATATTAACTTGATGCTTATGAATTCGAATTTTGATTCTGATATTGGCGCTGGCAACAAGTTTATGTTGTCGGAGAATGAAATCTTTGCTTCATCATCTCAAGATTTACAAAGAGCCAGAGAAGTCCTCAACTGTCAAACTAGTAACATGTCTGAGAAATCAATGGCGTGTAATTTACTCGAATCTGTTAATAATTTTAAAGGCGGATCAAGTGATAGCGATTCGAATGTCAGTTAGTTCTGTAAATAATTACACTTTTGAGCATATGTGAAAAACACTTATGCTCAATTTTTTTGCTTTCTTCTAAAGGTATTACCTTTGGTTTTATTGGTATGTCTATATTCAACCTGTGGCAAAATAAAAATAATATTCAATAAATTGGTCATAGTATGATATAATCGCAAACGCTGTTATTGCTATAGACAGAATGCGAACATAATGCTAGTCTTTACTAGAGTTAGAGAACAATATATATGATCTCTGGTAGTGGGTGAACTCTAGAAGGTGCGATTTGGATGAAAGGCGGGATTCGCTTGCCCAGCTTAATACTCACTAAGTATATACCTATAGCGCGAACGATTAGAGAGTATAAAAAAGAATATCTTAGGAAGGATTTGATTGTTGCACTGACAGTCGCAGTGGTGTCAATTCCTCAATCGATGGCGTATGCGCTTATCGCGGGTGTTAACCCGGTATATGGTCTATATACGGCTATCGTATCGGCCATTATTGGTTCAGCATTCGGTAGCTCTAAGTACTTGGTGACAGGACCGACTAATGCCATATGTTTGCTCATAGCAGTCAGTATGAGGAACTATATGGGGCTAGAAAACGCCTATCAAATACTCTTCCTAATGACCTTTGTCGTCGGTGTTTTACAAATTATTTTTGGAGTCATTAAGCTGGGTAAGGTGATTAATTTCGTATCCCATACCGTGATTGTCGGTTTTACTGCTGGTGCAGGTGTGTTAATCGCTCTCGAACAACTTAATACGCTTTTGAGTATATCAATAAAAGATTCAGCTCAAATGTCCACTGCGGAAAATTTGTATAACGTTGTTACTCACATAGGTCAAACGAACTTTTATGCTCTAGGATTAGGACTAATGACCGTTGCGATTATAATAATTTGCAATAGGATCAATAAAAGCGTGCCTGGCGCATTAATAGGAATTATTGTTCCGATTATTTTCATACTAATTTTTAATTTGGATAAGAAGGGTGTACAACTCACAGGCGCTATACCCTCCTCCTTGCCGCCTTTTAAAATGGTGCAATTTAGTATTGCGTCCTTAAAGGATATTTTCAGCGGGGCTTTGGCAATTGCAGTCATAGGGCTGGTTGAAGCCATATCGATCTCAAAATCTATTTCCAGCTCCTCTCGACAAAAAATTGATGCTAATCAGGAATTTATTGGACAGGGTATATCAAATACATTATCGGCTTTCTTTCAATGCCTTCCCTCATCTGGTTCCTTTACACGTTCTGCAATTAATTATCATAATGGAGCTGTTACCAGATGCTCAGGAATCCTATCAGGTGTGATCGTTGCCCTAGTTCTCGTATACATTGCCCCCTATGCAAAGTATATACCCAGTCCATGCCTTGCAGGGGTGATACTGGTCACTGCCTACAACATGATCGACAAAAAGGAAATTCGGAAGGTATCTAAAGTGGGTAAATTAAAATCTGAATCTCTTGCAATGTGGGTAACTTGTATTGCAACAGTTTTAATGCCTAACCTTGATTATGCAATTTATACGGGAATAGCACTGTCTATTGTGTTGTACCTTAGAGATACAAATAAGGCACCTGTCAGAATTCTAATCCCGTCACAAGGGATAAAATCCCAAATCATTGAGACGGAAATTGACGTTGTTAAGGGAAAGGTAGATATTTTAATTATTGAGCTCGAGGGAAATTTTTATTTCGGTTCCTCTGGAGACCTTGAAAATAAACTGGATAACCTGGTTGATAAAGCCGGGGTGTTCATTCTAAGAATGAAGCATGTTATAACTATCGATATAACGTCACTTAACGTTTTGCGAATCTTTATTAAGGCTGTAAAAGAATCCGGCGGAATTATGATTATAAGTGGTGTAAAGTCTGATCTTAGCTCAATGCTTCAGAATTCAAATATTAATTCGGATATTAGCATTGAAAATGGATTTATTTCGTCCGAGAACGAAACCCTAGCTACTCGCTTAAATGATTTTGAGAGGGCAGTCTTAAATTGTGAGACTTCGGTAATAACACAGAAAAATCGATGGCGTGTAATCTGCTAGTATTAGTAAACGTTGTCCATTGTTCTCATCCTATAATTCGCGTTCTAGAGAATGATAATGAATATTTATATATTTAATGGTGATTATCATTTATGGTTTGCATCAGTTCTTAAAGCACTGTAAAAACCCCTCTGATCCCAGATGTGTTCTGTCTTCTGCAGTGACAATAATGTTATAATTGGATAGATTCATTAAAAGGTGGTATGTGAGATGACTGATTCCAATATGTTAAAGGTACTTCTTTACTCTGATGGGACACATTATCCCTTTTCTGCTGCAGTTTACACAGCTAACCTATCGAAGAGTATACCAAATATGCATTTAACTGTCTTGCATATAAAAGAAAGTGATGAGGCTTCTAGGGGAAGTGAAGAATGTCGGACAGATGCTGATCCTTGGCCGACTAGCTTTAGCGCCGATTGGATGAAACACGTGATCGATGATGATGACTCTAATTCATTAACCCAAAAACAGTATCATGAAATCCTTGCCAAAACCAGCAAAATATTTACAGAGCGAGGAACGGAAGTCAGTCATCATGTGATCTATTGTAATCCTAGTATTTCGGATACAGTAGATGCACTTCTTGATTATGCAACAAAGAAATCCTTTCAGTTAATTATTATGGGTACCCGGGGGCTTACAAGTCTAAAAGGTTTGATTTATGGTAGCTTAGCGTATACCATGCTTAATAAATCGCCTATACCCGTTATGTTAGTCAAGAAGCTGCCACAAGATTTTATTGATAGATTCTGCTCCAACACCGATTAAAGACATTTCTTATAAAGCAATATCGGGAGATTATAAAAAGGCTGGACAAGTTCCAGTCTTTTTAGCTATTTCCGAGATTCCAACTTATTTTATGGGAGTTTCATGCTTTGCTACGTTGGAATAGACTCATCCTCCGCTACGAAGTGTTCCAAGGTTACTGTTATTTTACATAAAAAAAGAGCACCATCAGCATCAGCCATAATAATTGCGGATTAAGAGACCTATATATTTTGATAGGATTCTAAGAGGAATGAGAAAATCTGTTTTTTCAGCAAGTGGAACCCTATAACCGTAGACATATGCCTAAAAGGCCTCTGAACCTTGCGGTAGTGGTCATTTGAAGATACATAGGCCAAGCTAAGTAGGGGCACACCCTCATGAGTGGTGATCAATTCCTAGGTTGGGAGGAGATAAAAGGGTAGTCTAAGGCTGGAAATATTTGAAAATATGCCTTCAAGGAAGTAGTTTTGAAATAGGATATATTGATTACGACTATATTGACGTGATATAATCTCGATGTTAATCTTAGATTGTGAAAAGAATATTGATTAGCACTTGTTTAACAGGTTGTCACGTGTTTATTAACGCAATAGGTCATGCCTAGGAGCTGAAACAAGAAGGCAACGGATAATGTAGCAGTTGGAGGTGAATGAGTCTAACAATAACAAAACGTTATAGTACTTAAGGCAACTGGTCGTCGGTCGGGGAAGATAAGCCTAACTCGCTTGGAGTAGTGAAAAGCTTCATTAAATTTTAGAATCAGCTTGGTTGGTAATAATTAATTTAACCGAAGGGGGTCAAACAGAATGATTGGAAATTTCTTTATTCATGCCAGTTCATTATTTACAGCAACCAATGTTGCTGTGGCGCAAGCAGCTGGTACACCTGGAGTACCTTGGTGGATATGGCCTCTTGCTTTATTTGTTGCTACCTTCCTAATAGGTATTGTATCTGCGTTAGCGGGGATTGGTGGGAGTACACTGTTTGTACCACTTGTCGGTAGTTTCTTTCCATTTAACTTTGATTTCATCCGTGGATCTGGTCTGTTTGTTGCTCTTGCATGTTCCTTATCTGCAGCGCCTAAACTATTGAAGTCGAATTTTGCAAGCATACGACTGGTTGTCCCTTTAGCTTTAGTTGCCTCAGCTTCTAGTATAGTAGGCGCGTATTTAGGGCTTGCTCTACCGCAAAATATTCTTAAAATCCTACTAGGAGTTTTAATTACGGGCATCGCATTTGTCGTTATCTTTTCTAAAAATAGCGAATTTCCCAAAATTGGTCGTCCGGATACTCTCGTCCGGTATTTAAATATTGGAGGTGCATATTTCGAACCTTCTAGTGGTAAGGATATTACTTGGACTATATGGAGACTACCACAAGCACTTTTACTCTTTGGCTTTATTGGAGTAATAGCTGGAATGTTTGGGATAGGTGCAGGTTGGGCCAATGTGCCAGTACTCAACTTGTTTCTAGGAGCACCGCTTAAAATTGCAGTAGGGACTAGTTTATCACTGTTAGCCATCACAGATACCTCAGCCGCGTGGATTTATTTGAATCAAGGCGCTGTGCTTCCAATTATTACGATTCCATCCGTTTTAGGGATAATGGCTGGTTCACGGGTAGGCGTCAAGATGTTAAAAACTGCCAAGCCAAAATCGATACGTTATATTGTTATACTCATGTTATTGTTCGCGGGAGTAAAATCGTTACTTGATGGATTAGGATGGGGGTAAAAGTATTATGAGCAATCAAACATCTATACCAAGCAGTAAATCGCCTAGTACTATAGGTAAACAAACTGATGTCAAAACTAATGTGGACATTAACGTGGATGTAAGTCCTGAACAGAATCTATATGCTAACATTGTCTTAGTTTGCTCATGGGCTGGAATTATTATAATGCTTATAACCTTTTTGCTTTATATGGGAGGCCTTTTTAACCCGCTTGTTAAACCTTCGGACATGCCGCTATACTGGGGGATGAATGTGCATAAGTACTTGCAGGTAACACATGCACCTAGTGGTTGGAACTGGTTGGTATTGATCAATCATGCCGATTATTTAAATTTAATTGGATTAGCTTTCTTAGGGTCTGTCTCAGTAATAGCGTACGTCTCGCTCTTCCTTAATTACTTCCGTAAAAAAGATTTCCCATATGTTATAATGGTCAGTGTGGAAATTATTGTAATTGTTCTGGCTGCTTCAGGCGTTTTTCGTACCTCTGGTTGATGAATATTTAGAAGGGTAAAGATAGAAAATACGTGTCCCAATTATGATGGGTTATATATCTTAATAGCTTGAAATATATTGACTCCGAAGAGAAAATACTTCTCTTCGGGGTCTTTGTTTGCGTTGATTATTGACGAATTGTCCATAGTGTAAATTGAGTATGAAAATATTGTTTAGCTATAGACACAGTGCTTTGCTCAGTGTTAATCTTTAATTGTAATCTTGAATATTGAAGGAGGTGTGTAATTATGGTTGAGGGAATCCTCGCTATCATCGTTATGGTTGCTGTTTTCGGAATTGTCTTTGTTGATTATAGGTCTAGGTCGCATACCCTGTAAAATGATCATCACTGTTAAAGTATATTAAAAAAAGCAACCTCGAAAGGTCGCTAAGAAATTTGATCAAAATTAGGGTGTACTATAAGGAAATTAGTTGAGTAGAAATAGCACTGCCTCGAGGAGAAAACTTATCTCCTCGGGGCTTTAGTATGCTCAACTAAGTCTGTGCGCTGTAAGGAACAACGCTATTTTTGCCTCGTTGATAGGCCCTGAATAAAAGTAATTGGCTAGTCTAAAATTTATAGAATATTAACATAATATGTAAAATTTAATAAAATTGTCCATACGATAAAATGAGTACGACAATATTGATCGACTATAGACACAATGCTCAGAGAATGCTAATCTTTACTTATTAGAAGATGAACTTTATGAGGAGGTGTGTGGTTATGGTTGTGGGTGTCCTTGCTATCGTTGTTATGGTCACCGTTTTCGGAATTGTTTTTGTTGATTACAAACAACAGTATGGTAGAGGGCGTGCCTAAACTTGTAGCGACGCATTGTGGAAAGTTGATAATCAGTATAAGTTATTAGAACGACAGTGTCTGTTCAGAAAAGTAAAGATAAAAAGCAGCCTCGAAAGGCCGCTAAGAAATTTGATCAAAGATTACTATTTAAAAAATCAAAGGGCCGTTTAGCTTGCTCGTCCTAGTGAAATTCTTCACTCTTTGTGGGGAAAAGGTTCTTGAAGCATAATTGCACTAATTGTATTAGGAAAGGTGGGATTCGTTTGTCCAGCATAGCACTCGAAAAAATATCTAAATATTTACCCATAGTTGAAAGTTTTAGAGAGTACAAAAAGGAATATATCAGTAAAGACATTATCGCTGCTTTGACAGTGGCAGTAGTAGCAATTCCGCAATCGATGGCTTATGCGCTGATCGCAGGTGTTAACCCGGTTTATGGTCTATATACCGCTATAGTATCAACCATTATTGCATCGATATTTGGAAGTTCGAAACACCTAGTAGCCGGACCGACGAATGCTATTGCTCTACTTGTAGCTGGTAGCATGAGAAACTATATGGGACTTGATAACGCCTATCAACTGCTCTTTTTAATGACCTTTCTTGTTGGTGCTTTGCAAATTCTTTTTGGAGTCATAAAACTGGGTAAGGCAATCAATTTTGTGTCTCACACGGTCATTGTAGGGTTTAGTGCCGGTGCAGGTATCTTAATCGCCCTGGGGCAACTAAGCACACTACTGAGCATCAACATCAAGAATTCTGCACAAATGGCAACGACAGAGAAATTCTATTACTGTATAACTCATTTAAACCAAACGAATGTATATGCCTTGGGTCTGGGATTGATGACGATCGCGATTATGGTGATTTGCAAAAAGGTCAACAAAAACCTGCCTGGTGCATTAATCGGAATTATCATTCCTATTATCTTCATACTCATTTTTGCTTTAGATAAGAAGGGGATAAAACTCACCGGTAATATTCCTTCCTCGTTGCCGCCCTTTAAGATGGTACAATTCAGTATTGGTTCCATAAAGGAAGTTTTCAGTGGGGCGATTGCCATTTCAATCATTGGGCTTGTAGAAGCCATATCAATCTCGAAAACTATTGCGAGTACCTCACGACAAAAAATCGATGCTAATCAGGAATTTATCGCACAGGGTTTAGCTAATTCGGTATCATCGTTCTTCCAGTGCTTTCCTGGATCTGGCTCGTTCTCTCGTTCTGCTATTAATTACCACAACGGAGCAGCTACAAGGTTCGCTGGAATCCTGTCAGGTATTGTTGTGGCTTTAGTTCTTGTATTCTTTGCCCCATATGCAAAATTTATACCCTTACCATGTCTCGCCGGATTGTTAATTCTTACAGGATACGGCTTGATGGACAAGAAGGAAATCAAAAAGGTATTGAAAGTGGGTAAATTGAAATCTGATTCGATCGCAATGTGTGTAACATTCTTTGCAACAATTTTAATGCCTGATCTGGATTATGCGATTTATACAGGGATTGCACTTTCCATTGCCTTGTATCTGAAAGATACAAACAAAGTACCCGTCAAAATTCTTATCCCGACACAAGGGAAAGATTCTCAAATTATTGAACAAGAAGTTAAATCCGTCAAAGGAAAGGTCGATATATTAGTTATCCAATTGGAAGGAAACCTTTACTTTGGCTCGGCATTTGATCTTCAGGAGAAACTTGACGGCTTAGCAAATAAAGCAAAAGTGTTCATTTTAAGAATGAAGTATGTTGCTACTATTGATATGACATCACTTGGAGCTTTGAAAGTGTTTGCCAGGACTGTTAGAGAAGCAGGTGCACTTCTTATTATCAGTGGTGTAAGTTCGGAACTTAGCGAAATGTTTGAAAAGTCGAATCTCGTTTCAGATGTCAGCGCAGAGAATATATTTATGTCGGAAAATGAAGTGTTCGCATCTTCGACTAATGCTTTGGTAAGAGCTAGAGCTTCTCTAAACTGTGGAGTCGGTGGTAGCGCAGAGAAATCAGCTGCGTGCACATTACTTGAGTCTGTCTCAAATTTTAATGGAGGCGCCGATGGCGTGCCCAAGAGCATCAGCTCATTCTAAGAATACATTACTCATATATCCATAGAGTTACTGAAAAATGAGATTTAAGTGATCCTTTGGTACTTTTAGGCAACTGGAAAGCTTGCTTCGCAACTAGCAAACTTTGAAGATCGTTGTCAGTAACCATAAATACTGGAAGGTGGGATTCAGTTGTCCGGCGTTATTGATAAATATGTACCGTTAGTTGAGGAAACGAAGAAGCGGGAAGCGGGAGATAGAGCTTATCCAATTTGGCTCTTAGTTAATCCCAAGCATACTGCAGTTCGTCATAATATTTGGACACCAGTATTAGCTGAGATTCAGGACAAAGTATTTAGAGAAATCCATAGAAGAATTGATACTACCAATATATATATTAGGAATGTTGTTAGCGATCCCGGCATAGTTCCTAATACATTGAATTGGTGGGGACCGGAAGTGGCCTCAGAAATTGAGTTGTTCAGGGAAATGGTGATTGAGCATAAACCAACCATTCTTATTTCTTTTGGCGCATTTCCCTTTGAATTTGTGAGGCGTGTCTACGAGATTAAACCCGAAAAAGGGCCTAAGTATTGGGGTTCTTCGTTTCTAGGAGACGAATTTGGTAAATCAATTGAGAGCTTTGATATACTTAAAACTAATAGGTTCCCCTTACTTCGGCGAGTGATTTCAAGTGGTAAGTTCATAGAAGATCACAATTATTTCGGAGAGAATTACTTTCATTATGTTGGTTCAAAGATCGCGGAAAAGATTATTGAGCACAAAGATAGCCTGAAGATATGGATTGACTAGAATGTAATTTATTTAAATTAATGTCGGTTAAATTAAGTTGCCCCGAAGAGAAAGTATAGACTCTTCGGGGCATTAGTATGTACTGTTATTGAATGCTGAAGAAATAGTTGGACATTAAAAAAACAGATTACGAACATATTATTTAGCTATAGACTAAATGATGATAAAATGATACTCTTAGGTTAGGGCTTGTGAGGATAGTCACATGTCCAAGTAATGATAACCGCAGTTGATTACGAATGTTTCGATTAGGTAAAAAAAAGTAGCCTCGAAAGGCCACTAAGAAATTTGATCAATAGTAGTATATCACGAAATTATGGAACAAACTAGTGCCCTGTACGATGAAAAGGGATAGGCGAATGTCGTATGTTCTCCTATAAATAACTGAAAGGTGGGATTTCCGATGACCGGTTTGACACTCGAAAAATACGTACCTTTAGTTGAAGACAGCAAGAGAGAGTGGGGAGAAAGAAGTAATCCAATATGGCTCTTAGTTAATCCGAAACATCCCTCGGTGCGTCAAAATATTTGGACGCCTATATTAGCAGAGGTACAAGACAAAGTATACCGGGAAATACACACTAGAGTAGATACTACTAATATTTATATTAGAAATGTGGTTAGTGATTGCAGAGTAGTTCCCAATACGCTGAATTGGTGGGATGCCGAAGTAGCTACAGAGATAGAGACGTTTAGGGAACTTGTTCTTGAACATAAACCAAAGATTCTAATCTCTTTTGGTGCATTTCCTTTTGAGTTTTTAAGGCGTGTCTACGAGATAAAACCTGAAAAAGGACCTAAATATTGGGGCAATTGTTATTTAGGGGATGAATTTGTAAAATCGATTGACAACTTTGATAGTGAGAAAATTAATATGCTTCCCTTACTTCGGCGTGTGATGACCAGTGGAAAATTTATAGAAGATCATGATTGTATTGGCCAAAATTACTTTCATTATATTGGCACAAAGTTAGCTGAAAAGCTTATCGAGAATAAGGATAGCCTTAATATATGGATTGATTAAAAACGACTCCCAACGTTTCACTGGTATAGCTGTTCGTATAAAAGGCATTTAGAACTCAGTGCTTGAGAGGTAATTATTAATAAAATCTTGAGGAAGTTTCTTAATTAACAATACTGGTATAGGAGACTTGTCAAGCACGTTATGTGCTAAACTTCCAAAAACTAACCCGTTCAAAGCAGAAAGGCCTCGTGTACCCATAATTATTAGTTCAAATGAACCTTTTGTTGCATAATCAATAATTGAGTCTTCAATGTCGGTAGTGTCAGAAATGTTGGTATTTGTATATAACGCGTAGTGACTGACGTCAGGTCCTCTTGCTGCAAATATCTTGTTGGTTTTGGTGAGTATTTCATGATACTTTTCCTTGGTAGCGGCATCTGATTTATTGAATGCAAGTTTTATCCAATCTGAGGTTGGGCTAACAGGCCAAGTATTGATCCATTGATATTCAGTTTCTACGGTACTTTCAGCTTTCGCTTGTATATGCGCGACCGTTAAATGCATATTGGGTATATTATTAAATAGGGTGGCGGTGTAAACGGCCGCAGAAAAGGCCTGATAGGAACCATCTGAGTAAAGTAGTACATTGAACTTAGGATCGTTCATATTAAGCACCTCTTTCTTTAATAGTAGTTTTTACAGATGACAGCGAAAATACTGATGCTAGTTCTTGATGATAAACACTTCAGCTAAGTGTCACTATTCAATCCATATTTTAAGCTTATCTTTGTTTTCAATGATCCTATCGGCAATCTTTGTTCCAACCTCACGAAAGTAGTTTCCACTGTCCTTCCAGTTAGAATAATTGCGTTCTTCAAAGAACTTGCCACCCTTCATTACTCGACTTGGTAAGGGGATTCTATTAGTTTTGTTTATATCAAAGTTCGCAATTGATCGTTCAAATTCATCTCCTAAGTTAGCAGTGCTCCAATACATAGCGCCTTTTTCGTTGCTTATCTCGAAGACACGCCTTGCAAACTCGTACGTAATGGAACCAAAGGTAAATATAATTTTGGGTTGCTCTTCAAGAACGCTTTGCCTAAACATCATAATTTCTTTAGCGATTGTCACTGCCCCCCGATTTACAGTATTAGGAACCATTCCGATATCGCTAACAGCATTTTTTATGAAAATATTTTTCGTATCAATTCTTGTATGAAGTTTACGATATACCTTATCCTGAATCTCCTCTAATATAGGTGTCCAAATATTGTGACGAACAGCGGTATAGTTGGGATTAACTAAGAGCCAAATTGGGTAAGATCTGTCTCCGGATTCTTTCTTACTGCTGTTAACCAAAGGAGAATATTTATTAAGTACTGAGCTGGACAAACGAATCCCACCTTTCAGTCTAATACTCTAATTTCACATTAATTGCGGCTAAGGTACTTGAAAAAGTATCTTAGCTTGTTTGCATATGGTATATTCTTTATATTGCAATAAGCGTGCCAACTCCAAAACCCCCTAGATTCAGTCTTGTAGCAATCAAAATTAAAATATGTGTAGCAAATGCTACACATAGAATACTATTAGATAATCAATTTAGGGCTGGTTATCATCTTCATACTCTGCTTTGATAAGGTTATCGATCATTTTCAATAATTGTATTATTACCATAATAATATGTATTATATGATTCATTTTCTGGATTCTGCTATTATAGGAGGGACAATTTTTTTGAAGAGTAAAAAAATATTGTCTTATTTCAAACGTAACAGTCTGACTAAGCAGATTGTAATTATTATTGCAGTGATTATGCTCGTACCGCTATTAGCCTTGATGTATGACATCTTTTTCGCTTCACGGACGGATGAAGTTGTATTCTTAGACAAAGAGCAGAGACTTGAGGCCTTGGTCAAAAGTACAAATAAAGAATTGTCAGGCAATCTGGAATCTCTATGGGCAGGGCCTGGAGATATCTCATCAATTCTACTTAATGACGAGTTTACTCACGTCGTAGAACCCCAGGTTCCTGCAAATCCAGGCATTCGCTTCGGATTATATTTTCCCAGTACAGAGAAGATTACAGTCCTTGGTTTCCTCCATAACTATCGCAACCTCTCGCCGGAAGAAGAAGCGCAGAGAGAGAGGGAGATATTTGCCACTACTAAATCAAGTTTGATGGCAACTGAGATGAGTAATGAACCACTCTTTCGAATTTCCGGTTCTTGGGATGATCAGGTCGTTGAGTACATTTCTCCTGTTGTACTTAAAGGGAAAGTGGTCGCAGTTATGTGGGTAGGGGAACGACTTGACCCCTTCTTTTATCAAAGTAATTACATTCGGAAATTGCTCCGTTATATCACTCTTGGCGTCTTGGCCTTAGTTATGATTGGAACCCTGCTCATAATTAGAAATATAATCACTGGGGTCGACCGCTTAAAGCAGGGATTACAGCTCATGGAGAAGGATATTCATCATTTATTGCCAGAAATGTCGGGTGAACTGGGTCAAGTGGCCCGAGCAGTTAACCGGATGGCCGTGAGCCTAACCGAAAAGGAACGCTTGGAAGATCAATTAAAGCAGTCTGAGCACCTTATTGCCTTGGGTCGTTTAGCAACTGGTGTGGCTCATGAATTGCGTAACCCCATCGGTATTATCAAAACCTTAGTCGAACTTATGAAACAAGAATACGCTCAAGTAAGCGGCATCGAAGAATTCACCAGGGCTATAGATGAACAGGTAGAACGTCAGGATATGGAAATTCAAGGACTACTGGACTTTGGCCGACCTAGCAAAGTTTCTATTAAGGAGTGTTCGGTCAATGATTTAATTAAGGGCGTCCTCTCTTTTTCGGTCGCGATGTTACGAAGACAGAGTGTAAGAGTTGAATTACAGCTTGATAACGAACTTCCTAGGATTTTAGCAGATACCGAAAAACTAAAACAAGTCTTTGTAAACATAATTCTGAACGCTGCCGAAGCCATGCCCGACGGAGGCAAATTGGAAATAATCACAAAAAAAACTGACAACGCAATCATTATCAGTTTCTCTGATACCGGAGAGGGCATCCCAGCAGAGGAGACGCTAAGAATATTTGATCCCTTCTATACGACCAAAACAACCGGCACCGGTCTGGGGCTATCAATATCCTATCAAAATATTCAAATACATGGTGGAACTATTGAAGTTGCTAGCGAACTCAACAAAGGATCAACTTTTATTATTAATCTTCCGGTATTGCCACAAGTTTGCGAGAGGAGTGAGCTTCTTGACACCACGAATTCTGGTGATTGACGATGAAGAAAGAATGTGCTGGGCACTCGAGAGGGCACTAAGTCAAGAAGGCTATCAGGTGGTTACCGCCACAAGAGGTTTAAGAGGTATTGACTTAGCTCAGGAAACTGAACCCTCGATGGTGATATTAGATTTGAAGATGCCAGACATCGATGGTATTGAGGTGTTAAAAGCGCTGAAAAAAATAAACCCCGGTATCCCAGTAATTATGATAACCGCCCACGGAACCATTGACACGGCAATTGAGGCGATGAAAATTGGGGCCACAGATTATATTACTAAACCTTTCAAGCTAGAAGCGCTAAAGCTACAGGTTAAGCAAGCCTTACATCTGTCTAATTTAGAAAACCAGGTTGATTTTCCACGTCAAGAATTAGGCAAGAAATACGGCAAGATTGTCGGTCAGAGTGCTGCGATGAAAGAGGTTACCCTCTTGATTCAACAGGTTGCTAAAACTGGTGCAACTGTTCTGATAACCGGTGAAAGTGGAACGGGTAAAGAAGTGACTGCAGTGGAAATACATAAAGCCAGCAACAGAGCGGATAAGCCCTTTGTAGCGGTAAACTGTGCAGCTCTTCCGGAACAGTTGTTAGAAAGCGAGTTATTTGGCCATGAAAAGGGAGCTTTTACAGGGGCAACCAGTAAAAAGAAGGGCCGTTTTGAAATTGCAGATAAAGGGACAATTTTTCTGGATGAAATCGGAGAACTGCCGATCAGTATGCAGGCGAAGTTATTGCGAGTACTCCAAGAAAGGTGTTTTGAAAGAGTTGGAGGGACTGAAACGATTCATGTCGATGTACGGGTCATTGCCACCACTAATGTAGAGCTTGCCACGGCCATATCAAACGGAACCTTCAGGGAGGATCTGTATTATCGGTTAAATGTCATGCGCATCATCATGCCGCCCCTTAGATCCCGGAAAGACGATATTCCCCTTCTGGTTAATCATTTCCTCGAGAAATTTGACCCTTCTCGAAGTAAAAAAATCTCTTCAGAGGCTATGAAAATTCTAACTCTTTACAATTGGCCTGGTAACATAAGAGAGCTTCAGAACGCGATAGAAAGAGCCCTTATTGTGTGCCAGGGCGCTGAAATTCAGCCAGTACATTTTCCCAAGGAGTTACTAAATAGTTTAGAGAAAACTGCAACGCCAGTAATAAACCTAACTGAGGGTGGTTTCTCTCTGGGTGAGTTGGAGAAACACCTCATCATCAAGGCCTTGGAGAAGCACAATAATAATCAGACAAAGGTCGCTAAATATCTGGGAATTTCTCGGCCAACACTACTTTATCGTTTACAAAAATATGGTATTAAGTGAAAAATATCGATAACTTCATCACAATCTCAGGAATGAACAACAAAGAGAAAGGCTTGGAATTCCACGCCTTTCCTTTTGTTGAGCGTTTGATATAATAAGTAAAACTAATGGGAATTTTGAAAGGTAGGATAAATAATGGCAGTAAAACTTAGTAAAGGACAAAAAGTTGACCTCACGAAAAGTAATCCTAACTTGAAAGAGATCATCGTCGGTTTGGGCTGGGCGTCTGATCTGACGGCCAGTAGTTATAACTTCGACTTGGATGCTTCAGCCTTTTTGATAGGATCAAATGGTAAAGTGAAAGATGAAAATGATCTTGTCTTCTACAATAATCCTTCTGGTGGACAGGGATCGGTCAAGCACAGCGGAGACAACAAAAAGGGTTCCGGCGACGGTGATGACGAACAAATTCGGATTAACCTGGCGGCAGTGCCCACGTATATCGAGAGAATTGCTTTCACAATAACTATTAATGATGCCCAAATGAAACAACAAAGTTTTGGGGATATTAAAAACTCTTACGTCCGGATTCTCAATGCTAGTACAAATGATTTACTTCTTAAATACGAACTAGGTCAGGAATTTTCCGTTGAAACTGCGATCGTAGCCGCGGAACTTTATCGTCATGCAGGTGAGTGGAAATTCAACGCCATAGCGAGTGGGTTTCAGGGTGGTCTGGCTGCTCTTTGCCACAATTTTGGACTGGAGGTCGACGAAGAACAACCCTCAGCGAGCGTAAACAGTGGCTTCGGAAGCCCAGGGCCAGGGAGTGCTGCGGTGCCCTACGGGCAAAGTATTCCTCAGCCCTATGCCCAGAATAGCTCACAATCCTATGGTAACGCTGGCGCTCAGTCCTATGGACAAACCAGCGCTCCAAGCTATGCCAATCCGCCTAATCAAGGGGGAATGGCCTGTCCTCGTTGCCATTCCAATCAAGTGACAGCCGGCAAGAAAGGGTTTGGAATTGGCAAGGCTCTTGTGGGCGGTGTTCTGCTAGGCCCCGTGGGGATACTAGCTGGTTTCATTGGGAGCAAAAACATGGAGTTTGTCTGCTTAAGCTGTAAGGAGCGCTGGAGTGCGGCAAGTAACACGAATACTGCTCAGTGGTTACAGAAACAGACGGAAAGTGCCCGTAATGTCGTGAGCAAATATATGGGGAAAGATCTTACCGAGGCCCTGGTAGCTGGTAGCGCTTTAGTGGCAATGGCCGATGGGGTTATCGAACCTTCGGAAAGGGAAAAGCTCATTGAATATTTCCGTACCAGCCAGGAAATGCGCGGAATTAACATGAACGAGGTGGATTCCCGATTCAATTACTATGTACAGCGAATTAAAAGTGACAGTATGATGGGCAAAGCCGAAGCCTTACGGGCAGTGGGTAAACTCGCTAGCAAGCCAGAGGCAGCTCGCTTAGTGGTTCGTCTGTGCTGTGCTATTGGTTTTGCGGACGGAGAATTTGCCCCAGTGGAAAAGAAAATAGTGGAGGAGATTTCTCGCGAGGTAAACTTGGATCCGCGGGAATTCATATTTTAGGCATATTTTCTTGAATGTGCCTTGAGGCTTTTCAAGGATCGGCCTGCGAAGGCCGGTCCTTTTTGAATGGAAGAAGGGAGGGCACAAATGAGACTCTGGCACCAGGATCTCCTTACTTCGTTGCCCCGAGCTCAAATCTTGGGTCAACATCGAGAATGCTGTGCCCTGCGAGGAATGGGGTGGGGACGGAAACATTCCACTGTAGATTACGTCTTTACGCACAGCGTAAAGAGGCTTGTGGACTATCATCAGCTTGTTCTCAAGGAAATGGAGCACCGGGGATACAAACCAGCTCAACAATGGTATTGTCCAGAATACCGTGGAAAAAATACCATGCCATGGCCTTGCACTTTGCCATGTGAGGATTACCATTGTTCAGAGGCTTTGATTTACCCTGAACACGATGACGTTTATCGTGAAGAATGCCTTGCCAATCTTAGGCGAAAAGGTGTCGAGCTTGTCTAACCCGATAGGGGTTTAATTATAGCGTTCTTTTGTGGTTCAACCCATTGAATACTGTTATAATCAAATTAGATGGTTTCTGTTAAGGAGATACGATTGATGAATATACAGATCTTTGGAGTTAAGAAATGTTTTGATACAAAAAAAGCAGAGCGTTATTTTAAAGAAAGAAAAATTACCTATCAATTTGTGGACTTGACGATACTCGGCTTGAGCAAGGGGGAATTACAGAGCGTTGAGTCTGCTGTGGGCTTGAAGAATCTTGTGAATAGGGAATCTAAGGATTATAAGAGATTACATATGGATCGTATTCTTTCGACAGATGGTAGGAAAGAGATGCTCTTGAATAATCCGAGTCTTTATCAGACACCAATAGTGCGCAATGGCAAACAAGCAACAATAGGCTACGCCCCTGATGTGTGGGAGTCCTGGAGGGAGTGAAATCCTACGGTGACAAGGAAAGAAAATAGAACAGTCTTAAACCAATCAGACAATATTTTTAAAGATATTCTGTCTCCTTTGACTGAAAGAGGAGCTGATTCCTATGCTTATTTCTACCGTATTATTGGGTGTGATGATGAACGACAGTATCTTTGTGAAGTCAGTCGTCTAGATGAAATGCTTAGATCACTTGGCAACTATATCTGTTTTGACAAAGCAATCAAGCTTACAAACGACTTATCTTTAATAGAACAAGCCAGGAAGTTGATTGAACAAGTTCCACTTAAAGATTTTAGTAATGGGGCTTTTTTAAATATATTGGAGACAAAGGGCTATTTTTCGGTAACCTCAGATCTTAAAACTAACCGAAAAATTAAGGATGCTTTAGGTATAATACTAAATCTTTATATGACAAATGAGCGACCGGTTAATTTAAGTATTGTGGAGAACTTTATTACTAAAGTTTTACTGTGGTTTGTAGATTATGGCAAACAAATTGCTAAGAAATCTCTTTATAATCCCAAGATAATTTATTGGGGAAGTCCCAAAACACACGAAGTCTATTTTCTTATTCTTATGTTCCTCATCGGGTGTGATGTTCTTGTGCTTAATACTTCGTTCAACGATAGGTTCGAACTAGTAGATAAGCAGAATTCCTTTGCTTTATTAATTAAAAAGGCAAGGGAATTGCCGATCGGTGCTTTTCCCACGCAACAGATCCAGGAAGAACCGCAGACTAGAATAGTGCAACCAAAGATCAGATTAGAACAGCTCCCCAATCCAGAGAAAAGGTTCGAACAGGATCCGCTGGTAAAGCAAAATGCCGTCTTGTTAAATGATCATATTATTGTAGTGAAATTGAAGAGATCCGAACCCGAAACTATCTTTGCAGGAATCCTTGTTCCCTTGAAGAAACGAAATGGTTATCTTGGTGAGCCGTATCCTATACTCCCTACTTATTTTGTGCGTTATATTGGAGTTCCCAGCTCCACTGATGACTGGGCGGCGGAATATTTCAACAATCTTTATAACCTTGACAAGGCGCTTCAAACATCGGGATTCTATCTTAAGTTTCTTGATGGTATCCCAACCCCAAGTGCTGCGGAGAGTGCCTTGATACCCCCGGAATTTATTGGTTATTCGTATAAAGATAGGTTTGAAGTTTTAGAACAAATTCTTAAGGCAAATATGCTACCCCAAACGAAGGATGAGCTTTTGAACAACACAATCAGAAAAACATTTGTTGAGTTGATTTATCTTTTCGCAGAGAAAAGTAGTAATATTAATACATCGATAGTCTTAAATTTTTCCCTAAAGCTGGTTACCTGGTTTAACAGATATGTGCCCATGTTATTTTCTAATAGTAGTCGTGACAAGAAAGTTCTTTTCTATGGGACGATCAAACTTCATGAAATTTATTTACTCTATGCTTTCCATCAGTTAGGGTGTGATGTTCTTTTCATTCATTCTGAGGAAGAGGGAGACCGAGCATTCCAACTGTTTGACAAGGATAATTTATTGACTCATCTTATTAAGAATGAGCATAATTTACTCTTAGCTTCTTTTCCAGTGGGAGAACAGATGACTCGCAAAAGCACAATAGCCTATAATGCATCTAAGGAAATTGAGGAAGTGATCTATAATGAAGAGGTTGGGCTTTTTAAACCGTGGCAGTTCGCAAGTTACTCAACCCAACCGGTAACGCTTAAAACTACGTACGATGAACTGAAAATTCTTTGGCTGGAACCGGCCAAACTTCGCTCAGAGTTTAAAGTCCAAAACAAAAAGGTTTATGTGCCTAACTTATTTGCCAAGATCAACGGCGTGAGTGAAAATCTGGATACATATTGGCAAGACCTCAAAGAGCTTTCGTTAGCTCCTAATACGAGTATTATTGAAAATGTCCCTTTTAGTAAAATAAGTTATACCAAGCAGGAGCTCTATCAGGCTGACTTTTTAATGAACGACCAGGGCTTCTTTGATGAACCCAAAGTCCTGAAAAGTAAGCACTACAAATTCGGCTATCTCAAAGCCCCTTTACAGCACTTCCTGATTGCTAAAATTAATGAACTCCTATTATCTGAAATGTTCTTAATCAATGTGGATGAAAAATTTAAGCTCAAGATATTAATGACCATTCTGACCATGGAGGATTCGCTAATCAAGTTAATAGAAGTCTTTGATTATCCGCAGGAGATCCCGAAGGTTATTGTCTATGATAAGGCAAAAGAAACTTTCAGCGAAAATGATGCCATCTTACTGGCCTATTTCAATCTCATTGGTTTAGATGTCGTTATCTTCACACCCACGAATTATCAGACGATTGAACAGTATCTCAAGCCCAGCCTTTTTGATGTTCACCAGCTTCCTTTAGTAAAATATGACTTAGCGCTTCCGCCATTAAACAGCATTTCAGCGGCTTCAGCTTCTAAACCTAGTCTTTTGTCTCGGCTTTTTGGTCGTCGCTAGAAAGGCCGTGAGACAGCGAAAATAACTATTTTGATGATAGGAGGAATGTAAATGGAAATTCAAGGCTTTACAACGAAATTGGTTGAAGAAAAAAGCTTGGTTCCGGCACCTATTCCGGAGTTTGATCTCGAAAAGAAGAAAAACGAAGTTATGGCTAAGGTACAAGAAAGCCCTGAGGTGCGCAGTATTGTCCGCCAGATCGACGTTGAAGATGTAAGTTCGATTATGACGTTTGGGAAGAACACCGCAGAAGAGGTTTCACGGTTTTCGGACGCCATCCTTCATTCTATGCAATCGACAAAGGTTGAGGATTCAGGAGATCTGTTAATTCAGCTCAATAAAATCATGGACAAGTTCGATATTAAAGATTTTGAGGCTAAGAATCCCGGCTTTTTTGAAAAAGTATTTTCTAAAGCGAAGAATTCGGTCGAGGCTCTCTTCCAAAAATATAATTCTATGGGGGACGAAGTTGATAAAGTCTTCGTCACTCTGAAGCAGTATGAAGCGGAAATTAATATTGCCAATAAGCATTTGGAGACGATGTTTATTAAGAATACTGAATATTACGAGCAGTTAGGGCAATATATCTACGCCGGTCAAGTTGTACTCGCGGAACTTAAGAATAATATCATCCCTACAGCCCAAGCTAAAGCGGATCAGACGGGCAACAGACTAGATCAGATGAAGGTCACCAACCTTGTCCAGGTTTTAGACATTATGGAGCAACGAATTTATGATCTGCAACTTGCTGAAAATGTCGCTGTCCAAAGTATGCCGACCATTAAGTCTATTGAATATGGTAATTATAACTTAGTTCGTAAGATTAATTCCGCTTTTGTAATTACGATGCCGATTTTTAAGCAATGCTTGGTTCAGGCAATTATGTTGAAGCGTCAATCCGTGCAGGCTAAAGCAATGAGTGCATTAGATGAAAAAACAAATGAGCTTTTACTGAGAAATGCTGAAAACACGGCACTCCAATCAAAAATGGTGGCTAAACTAGCCTCAGGGAGTTCCGTTAGTATTGAGACCTTGGAAAAATCATGGCAGACAATCGTCAAGGGGATCGAGGAAACGAAAGCGATACAAGAAGAAATGAGACAAAAACGTGTGGACGGAACGAAGAGATTAGAGGTCCTCAAGCAAGATTTTGTAAACCGTGGGATAATTAAATAGGAGTAGGGGACCGAGGTGAACAGTCGCTAGAAAGCGCTCGTCAATAATTTGACGGGTGCTTTTCGCGTATATTAACTCTATGATGCGCAAATAATATTAATTGATCTACATAATAACTTACAGGATGTGAGGCGGTATGCTACCCTTCCGTTCACGTAAACGAAAGAGAGTTCCAGAACCTGAGTCAAATCAACACCATGGCGCTGAGGCAAACCAAGCAAATCAAGGAAACTCGCCTTTGAGCAGTTCTCTGGCTGCGAACCTGACCACATTTCAGACTGTATTTGCCAATTGTACAGATTTCGCTTACCGGGAATTGAAGGTCGGTCAAGAACAAGTACCGGTCCTGCTCCTGTTTGTTAATGGAATTACCGATGAGCAGACGATCAACGAAGACGTTTTAAAATCTCTGGTTAACATCCACAGTTCAAATCTTGATGTATCTGGTTCTAACAATATCGAAATGATTAAAAACCAATTTTTGGAAATTGGCAACATCGCGGAAATGACTACTACTGGGGAAGTTGCAGATGCCATCCTAACGGGAAGTGTCGCCTTACTGTTGGAGGGAACAGACAGAGCCTTAAAAATACGTACCAAGGGTATTGAGGGGCGGGCAATTTCGGAAACGGTTACGGAAGGAGTTGTTAGAGGACCCCGGGAAGGGTTTAACGAAAGCCTGCGTACCAACACCTCGTTGGTGCGGCGCAGAATTAAAACTCCTAACTTAAAAATGGAGAAGTTCGTGCTGGGCCGGGTCACCAAGACCGAGGTGAATATTGCCTACCTAGAAGGAACAGCAAATCCCAAAGTGGTCGCCGAGGTGAGAAAGAGAATATCCTTAATCGATGTGGACTCTATACTGGAGAGCGCCTATATCGAAGAAATGATCGAAGATGAACCCTTCTCAGTTTTTCCGCAGATTGATCACAGCGAACGGCCTGACAAAATCGCCGCTGGAATTTTGCAGGGTCAGGTAGCTATTTTTACGGATGGGACTCCTTTTGTCTTGATTGTACCAACGATGATGTTTCAGTTTCTGCAGTCCAGCGAGGACTATTATGATCGTTCGATTTATGCCATTTCGGTGCGGGTGGTGCGCTTTTTCTTCCTCAATTTGGCGTTACTTCTCCCCGCTCTCTACATTGCGGTTGTTACCTATCACCAAGGATTGCTTCCCACTCAACTATTGATCAGTATTACCGCTGCTCGTGAGGGGGTACCTTTTCCCACAATCGTCGAGGTCTTATTTATGGAGGTGACGTTTGAGGCTTTACGAGAGGCTGGGATACGACTGCCAAAGCCAGTAGGACAAGCCGTAAGTATTGTAGGCGGCTTAGTTATCGGGGAAGCGGCTGTACAGGCCAGCATGGTTTCGCCCACCACGGTGATTGTAGTAGCCCTGACAGGTATAGCGTCCTTTGGGATTCCGTCCTACAGCTATGCCCTGGCTATCCGGATTTTGCGGTTCGCTATGATATTACTATCAGCTATTTTGGGTCTTTATGGTATGTTACTGGGCTTATTGGTTATGCAGGCACATCTTGTATCCCTGCGTTCCTTCGGCGTACCCTACTTCGCTCCGGTCGCTCCTTTTAACCTGAAAGATATGAAAGATTCGGTGCTGAGGGTACCCTGGTGGGCCATGGGCGAAAGGCCTCGCTTAATCGCTAAGAATAATAATAATAACAGACAGAGGCAGAAATTCTTTCTAAAACCGGCCCCGCCCGATGAAAATGAATAAAGGATGTTAACTATGCGCAAATTGGTTTTGATGATGGTATGTCTATCCTTACTGCTGACGGGTTGCTGGGATTATCAGGAGGTAGATCGCCTGGCCTCGGTCATCTCGATCGGGGTTGACCATATACCAGGGAGTAAAAGTATTCTCTTGACCGTGCAAATTGCGAGTCCTGAGGGTAAGGGGAGTAGTAAACAAACCGGAGGACAAGGAGGAGGGGAAAAAAGGGGGGGAGTTTACACGGTAATGAATAGCGAGGGTAAGTCGTTGTCAGAGGCCATCCGCAATTTAGGTGCGCAGTCGACGAGACATATTTCACTTTCTCACTGCAAACTGATTGTCTTGGGAAAAGGCTTGGCGGAAACGGGAATTGGAGATATCCTGGACGAACTGAAACGCGACAAGGAATTCCGTCGCACTAACTGGCTACTCACCACCGACAGTACAGCTAAGGAGATTCTCGAGAAGGATATTGCGCTAGAGCAGGTGCCAGCCAGAGGTTTGGACCTTATTCTACAGAATTTCACTAAAGCGGGTCGTATTCTACCAATGGATTGTAATGACTTTTTGGCTAGGCTCAATGAAGATTCGCATGTTAGCTTTACCCCGTTAGCGCAGTTGACTGACATTGATAAGCAGGTTACTAGCCAGTTGGAAAAGGCTGCTGGTAGACCCTTGGACTCCTCGGGAAAGTCTAAAACCCTGATGATAGCTAAGACTGCCGTTTTCAAAGATCTAAGAATGGTGGGTGTGCTGAATGAAGATGACACAAGAGCCCTTAAGTGGCTTGCAGATTCTCTAAAAGGGACTAGTATAAGATTTACCTACACTCCCCAGTCGCAGACTGATGGAGACAAGGGAGAAATTTTGCTTGACATCGTCGAGGGCACAACGAGCATTATTCCCCAAATATCGGAAAAAGGTATAGCAATGAGTATCGCAACGGTGGCCAAGGTTTCAGTCCACGAAACCGGAAAAAGTGGTGTACGCGTGCTCGATCCCAAGGTGGTAGCACAACTGCAACTCCAGGCGGCGGAAAAGATGAAACTTCAACTTGAACATATCATTAACTTAGCTCAGAAAGAGCTCAAGTCCGATTGTGTCGGTTTCGCTGAAACCCTACATAACTGTGACCCTGTCGAATGGAAGCAGATCAAGGATAGCTGGGATGATACTTTTCCCAGTATAGATTCTCAGATTTCCTGTGAGGTCGAGATTTTGAGTACTGGTATTATGAATGACCCCACGCTACGAGGTGAGCCGGAGGAGTGAATGAATGACCGTTCTAATTGGGCTTATGGCCCTGGCCATTGGTTTGGCGGAAGGGATACCCCTCGGAGAACAAGGTCAGTGGAAAGAGTTGGTTGTAATGAGTATTCTTCTCAGCATGGCCTTTCTACTGGCAGTGGGTGGCTATCTCGGCTTATTATCCCCCTTATCGCTTCTGGACCGACTGATCGAACCAGTCGGTAGAGCTCTGTTCAAGTAAATCGAGAAAGGTGATTGGATGTCGGAAAAAGGAATTATAAACACAAAACAGTTTGTCTGGTTGCTGTTTATCATGATAACCGCTATTTCGACGATGCAGATTCCGGGTATGCTGATAATGCAGGCCGGGAGGGATGCTTGGCTATCCATTTTCGGAGCCTGGTTTCTCGATGTCATGTTGGCTCTAGTCTACGCCTATATGGGCATCCGCTTTCCTGGAGAAAACTTCGTGCAGTACAGTATCACCATTTTAGGAAAGTATCTGGGCAGGATGGTCGGAATCCTATTTTCACTATTCTTTTTACTGGCGTGCACCTTAGTGTTGCGGGGCATAGCCCAAGTAGTTGACGTTGTCTTTCTGCCCCGAACGCCCTTAAATGTTATCCTGATATCTGCGTTCCTTGTCAGCGCTTTCATAGCACGCAAAGGGATTGAAGTAATTGCTAGAACGACTGAAATACTAGGGCCACTTTATTTCCTCAGCATTGTCACCCTTAGCTTCCTAGTTCTACCCTCTTTTCACGTCGCCAGGCTTAAACCTCAGTTTGACGAAGGTGTGGCCCCTTTCTTGATTGGAATACCCTTAATGCTGACCAGTTTCGGCATTTGCATTATAATGGCTATGTATATCCCACTCTGCAATCGACCAGAAAACGGCTTTCTAGCCAAGTTTAACGCTGTCAGTATGGGAGCTTTGGTGGTGAGCCTGGTTACTGCTTTGTCAGTGGGCATCTTCGGGATCGAGGATGCGCAATCTATGATCTCTCCTGGGCTCCAGCTCGCCAAGATGATCAATTTCAGTAACTATATCGAAAGGGTTGAGATGGTTTGGCTACTGGTCCTCGTCGGTTCGGGAATCGTGGCCTCATCTAGTCTGCTTTGGGCCTTCGGGCTAGGTCTCGCCCAAACAGCTGGACTGAAGACCTATCAGCCATTGATTTATCCAGGAGCCTTAATCTCCTTAGTGCTCTGCATCGTCTCCTTCCCCAGTAATCTCCAACAGACAAACTTCTATCATTATACGTTTCCTATAGTGGCGGCTTTCATCGAGACAGGACTTGAGCTTTTCCTATTTGCGGCGGCGTTGATTTTGCATAAGCGGGGGACGGCTTAAGCCTGGTACGATGTTCGTGGTTCGGGTGAAGGGTGGGCGGGGACGCAGGTTTAAACTTTTTTGTTGGGGATGACCGGGGGTTCTGAGCGGACTTTGTCCAATTCGTTCCGAACTTTATCACGGTACTTATTAAATAGTTTTTTTTGAAATAGGTAAGAGATCAGGCAGCCAGTTGTGACTATGGATATTCCTGTGACGACTGCCAAAATGTTGGTTAGACCGTAGACTTCCACTAGCATCACCTCGTATATTGTAATTGTAGTTCTCTAACCATTAGAATGCCAACTTTTGGAGATGGTTAGTCAAGAGTACTGCCCAGAACTATCAAGGAGTGTTACAAATGGCTACTTCAGCAATACAATCACCTTAAAATGGGAGGATAAGATGATTATTAATGACCTCTTATCATGACAGTTGAGCAAATCTGGCGATCTTTAAATTGGTAATTCCTTAGACTACCACAACAGGTGTTGGTTAGGGTTATCCAGCACTAGCTTTAATGCAGTAATGACGTATACGATAAACGCAAACGCGCTGAATGATAACATGATACCAAAATAGGAAAATGGCTGTGCCCCCATGGTTGAGCCGTGCACCCATAAATACCAGATCCAAGACATAGATACGTCCCCCTATTTGCAGAGTGCTTGCCTAAAGCCTCATCACTTTCCATATTTTTGGTAAATATGTTTAACTTCGTTCAGTATTGCAGAACGTGTTTCTTGTTCAAATTCATTAACTCCACCGTTCAAAAAGAGACCGACAGAAAGAAATAGGGCTAAAATAGCAAGTGGAAAAGGAACTTTCAACTCTATAAATCGAATAGTACTAAGAATAATGTCTGTAGGTTCAAGAGCTTGCCTGATACTAATGGACAGCCGTTGTAAATCCGTAAAATTTACTCCGATAGCCACGTGTCTTTTAAAAATAGGGAAATACACAGCAATTTTTGGACATAGATTGAAGGGATTGATAACTTGTTGCCTACGTCTTCTACTTTCTTGGGCGATGGATTCTATAACTTTATTTTGTAAGTCTGGAGGTATCTGAGAAGGATCTATTGGTATTTCAGATGACAAGGAGTCTAATTCTTCTTCCAGATTGCTTAGACGATCTTCTTGTTCGTTCATGGCCTGAGTGGTTGAATTCTCGATAAGCTGATCGATGGCACCATTGACAAATAATCCGAGGGCCGAAAATGTCGTCAAAAGTGTAAGTGGGAAAGGAAGTTTAAACTGAAGTATTTGAATTTGTAAATGCATGGTATCATTGGGTTCTATTTGCTGTCGAATCGAAAAACTTATTTCTTTTAGATTTCGTAACCTCACGCCAACATAAATATATTGAGTAATGGGAAACCAGAATGTTACAGAGATCGGACAAAGATTAAACGGATTAAGGATTTTTGTAATGAACTTACGTTGTTGTTCTGCCAAAATCTTATTATACCTTTCGACAACCCATGCTTGATCTATCACTGAGTGAAGGTTACTTGGAAACTCCGAAGCACGACGTTGGAAAATGGTATAGGGGCTCACACCTTTCAGAACAACCACCCCCTTCAGAATCTCTGAATAATTTCTTCTGCGGCTTTCTCTAGAGGTTGTTCAGTGTAACCTACAGTTTGGAGGATGAGCCAAGTCCAGAATAGTGAATTGATCACGGCAATCACTGTAGGTATGGGTAACCAAAGCCCCCAAAACTTATTGCTTGCTGAATTAACGGTATTGCTTTGCGATGCCATTTTAATCATTTGTTACCTCCATAGCCTAAGCGAAGGATCACTTGGCTATCTCCCAGTTACGCAATACCACTCCACCAAAAAAGATAGAGGCGATGAAGGAAAGCACCAACCAGAAAATCCAATAACTTTGGATTAGCCAAAAGTCTACTTCAACACCCTGGCAAAATAACAAGATAATCCCTCCGTTTTTATAGCCATTATATTCCATAAACATTTAATTGTGCATTGGAATGTTCTCACTTCTATTCGTGTCGTGGGATAATTTGAGAACAATAAAAAAGGGTTGTCAAAATTCAAGAAAGATAAATAACGAGGACGCTCAGAAGTAATCAACTGAGCGTCCTCGTTATTATATTGTCGTTTTCTCTCTATTGAGCTTTACTTATCATTCCATAATAGCAAAAAAAAAGAAGTTTAATGTGCGTGAAAGTAAGTTATCTGGACAAAGTAGCTCAACAGATGATATTGTACTTATCGGCGGGTAGCCAGTAAAATAATAATAGAATGGGTTTAAGGAAGTGAACTGGTTTTGTCAGAAACGCAATACAACGCAGAATCTATCCAGGTCTTAGAAGGATTGGAAGCGGTCCGCAAACGTCCTGGCATGTATATCGGTTCCACCGGGAGTAGAGGGCTTCACCACCTTGCTTATGAAATTATTGATAACGCAATTGATGAGGCTGGGGCCGGATTTTGTGACAGAATCGCGGTTACGATTAACATAGATGGATCGATAACCGTTGAGGACAATGGGCGTGGGATTCCGGTTGATATACATTCTGTTAAAAAAATTGCGGCCGTGCGCTTAGCGTTTGAGACGTTGCATGCCGGCGGTAAATTTGGTGGGGATACCTATAAAACCTCGGGAGGGTTGCATGGCGTCGGAGCAAGCGTTGTCAATGCCTTGTCTGTGTATTTAACGGCTGACGTAAAACGGGGTGGAAAACTTTATCGAGTTGAGTATGTTGATGGGGGGCAACTCAAGTCAGATCTGCACATTATTAAGAAAAAAATAACAGGCACGGGCACAACCGTCGTTTTCAAACCCGATCCACTCATTTTCAAAGAAACGACCGTTTTCAAATATGATTCCCTCAGAAGTCGTTTAATGGAGCTGTCTTTTCTCAACAACGGTCTTACCATTCTCCTTACTGACTTACGCGGAGAAACTAGGTCAGAAACATTTTCTTCAATTAATGGGATCATCGGTTTTGTGGAACACTTAATCAAGGAATCAAGTGTTTTGCCCGTTCATAAGAAACCAATCTATTTTAGAGGCGAAAAAGAGGATGTAATCCTGGAGTGTGCCATTCAATATAACGACGGAGATGATGAATCTTTACACTCTTATGTTAATAATATTCCCACGGATGAGGGGGGGACTCATGAATCCGGTTTCCGAACGGCGTTAACCAAAGTTTTTAATAATTATGGTCGTAAAAACAATCTCTTCAAAAAAGATGAAAGTCTTATCGGGGACGACCTTAAAGACGGCTTAACGTGTGTACTATCACTCAAGGTTAAAGATCCTCAATTTGAAGGACAGACTAAGACGAAACTCTCTAATATGGAAGTTGAGGGCATTGTCCAGTCGCTAACCAATGAGGGGATTAGTCAGTTCTTTGAACAAAATGCTTCTGTTGCCAAAGATGTTATCAATCGGACGTTGACGACTTGCCTTATTAGACTCGCCGCCAAGAAAGCCAAGGAGATTAAAAAGAAGGCGCGCGATGCGGAGGTTAAGGCCTTAAGTGGTAAACTTGCAGCCTGTAGCGGGAAGGATAAAACGCGTAATGAACTTTTCCTAGTCGAAGGAGACAGTGCAGGCGGTTCGGCCAAAATGGGACGAGATCGACGATTTCAGGCTATTCTTCCTCTGCGAGGCAAGGTTATTAACACCTACCGTGCCAAGATCGATAAGGTCTTAGGAAATGAGGAAATTAGAAGTATTATCACAGCGGTTGGCTCGGGGATCGGCAAAGAGTTTGATTTAGAGAAGGGCAATTATGCTCGGGTATGTATTATGACGGATGCCGACATTGACGGAGCACACATCCGCTGTCTACTGTTGACGTTTTTCTACAGATATATGAAACCACTGATTTTGAATGGAAGAGTCTATATTGCGCAATCTCCTTTGTATAAAGTCGAGAAGGAACGAGGCAAAATTATACGCTATGCGTTTAACGATCAGGAATTAAAGAAAGAACTCAAAGAATTAGGGAAAACGGCTAAGATTTCACGCTATAAAGGACTTGGCGAAATGAATCCAGAACAGCTTTGGGAAACAACCCTGAATCCTGCTAATCGCCGTATGATTCAAGTAACAATCGATGATACTCTGGAAGCGGAGCGTAAGCTTAGAATCCTGATGAGTGAGCAAGTAGAGCCACGGCGAGATTTCCTGATGGAGAATATTGTTTTTACAGACGATGATATGTAGTTAGGCATGTTATAGGGGGGAGAAAATCCAAGGTGAGTATTACGGAAGATAATATTATTCAGCGTCCACTCGAAGACGTCTTACCAGAAGCATTTTTAGGGTATTCCAAACATGTTATTTTGCAGCGGGCTGTTCCCGATGTTCGTGACGGACTTAAGCCCGTTCATCGCAGAATTCTTTACTCCATGGACGAAATAGGAATGCACCCTGATAAACCGTACAGTAAGTCAGCTCGCCTAGTAGGGGACTGTATGGGGAAATACCATCCCCATGGGGACTCATCGATCTATGATTCGGCAGTTCGAATGGCCCAACCTTGGGCCACAAGATATCCTATGGTGGATGGTCAGGGAAATTTCGGTTCAATCGATGGAGATAATGCGGCTGCTATGCGTTACACGGAAATGAAAATGACGCATTTATCCCATCTGATGACCCAGGATATAGAGAAAAATACAGTTCTGTTCAAAGCAAACTATGATCAACGCTTGAAGGAGCCTGTCGTTCTCCCCAGCCCTTTTCCGAACCTCTTAGTCAACGGAGGGTCTGGAATTGCCGTTGGGATGATGTCTAATATCCCTCCCCATAATTTGCGGGAAGTCGTAAGCAGTGTTATCCTTCAAATAGATAATCCTCGGATTACGGTCGATGAGCTCATGGAGAAGGTGACTGGGCCGGACTTCCCCACAGGTGGTCTGATTATTGGCACAGAGGGTATTGTGAATGCCTATAAAACCGGACGCGGCAAGGTGACGATGCGCGGTAAGGCGATGATCGAACAAGGTCTCAATGGCAAAAGCTTAATCGTCATTACCGAGATTCCTTATCAAGTTAATAAATCAACGCTGGCCGCCAAGATCGAAACCCTAGCAGGTCTGGGAAAAATCGAAGGAATTAGCGAGGTCCGGGATGAATCCGATCGGGAGGGAATTCGGCTTGTTGTCGAATGCCGAAAAGAGGCCGATCCGCTGATCGTTTTACGCCTTCTTTATAAACATACTCAAATGGAAGATACCTTTGGGATTATCAATTTAGTTATTACGGCAGAGGGCACACCTAAGGTCCTGGGGCTTAAAGAGATTAACGCGGCTTTTATTAAACATCGCAGAATTGTTGTCACGAAACGCACGGAATTTGATTTAGAGAAGGCTCGATTACAAGCTCACATTCTGGAAGGATTAGTCATCGCCATCAATAACCTTGATGAAGTGATTGCTCTGATACGAGCTAGTAAGAACCCTTCGATGGCCAAGGCCGGATTAATTACTCGGTTTGAGCTGTCCGAGATTCAAGCACAGGCAATCTTAGATATGAGGCTCCAAAAGTTAACGAACTTTGAACTTGAAGGAATCCTGAAGGAACATGCAGAGATCTTGAAACTCATTGCCGAGTTAGAAAGTATCTTGGCAGATGTGGATAAGGTTTACGATATTATCAAGAAGGAACTCAAAGACATTGCTGATAAGTACGGGGATGACCGACGTACGCTCATTCTACCTGAGGAAATGAGAGATCAACTTGATCTTAGTTCCTTTGAAGAACCCGAAAATCTCATTGAAGTCATGCTTACAACGCATGGGTTTATAAAGAGGATGCCTCTTCAAACTAAGAAGAATAAAGGGAATGCCCTAATCTGCGCTTTCAAGGATGGAGATACCCTAGCGGAGAGGATCACTTGCACTGACAAGGATACCCTTTATTTCTTTACCCACACCGGAACGTTCTACAGCATTAAGGCGAAAATTGTTCCGGAAGCAAGGAATAAAGATAAAGGGGGACCCCTAACTAATTTATTCCCGTTGCCCTTAGAAGAAACGGTAGTTTCTACTCTGCCCATCAAAGATACATCAGGTACGTTATTTTTCGTATTTGTCACGAAGGATGGCCAGGTTATGCGGAGTCCGGTCAGTGATTTTGTCAACGCTCGCTCTTCGGAAGCTATGAAACTTAAAGAGGGTGATGCCGTGGTCAAAGTGTTCTTGGGTGAAACCTTAGGGGAATTATTCCTCGTCACTCATCAAGGTCAAGCTATACGCTACCAGGAAACGGAGATCAACCCGATGGGACGTAAATCACGCGGGGTTAAAGGGATGGCTTTAAGTAGTGATGATCGGATTGTCGATGCTCTGCGGCTGGTCAGCTCAGAAGAAAATCCTTTGGGGGATTTGGTGACGGTGACTGAACAAGGCTTCGTAAAGCGTACATCGTTAGAGGAATACAAACCTCAAGGGCGGGCAGGAAAAGGGATTGCTATCGGTAAGGTAGACCCAGTAGGAAGCGATTCTATCACGGGCGTTACCCACGGTTACGATGAAGACGTGCTACACATCATCCAAGCTAGCGGAGCTGTAACCCAGATTGAACTGAAGAACGTTAAAGTAGAGTCCCGCGCAAAAGCCGGAGTACAATGGGTCCCAGTTTTGCTGAACGATTACACTGTTAAAATTATATAGACATCTGGAAAGGAGCGATGTGGTTTGCCGAAAGAAAGAGTTGCGGAATGGGATGCATTAAGAGGAATCGCTTTTCTGGCAATCGTTTTGCAGCATTCAATCGGTCAGTTTGCGAACCGAAAAGACACAAGCCTGTTTGACGCCTATACGCTGGCAGCCGTTTATCACTTGGTTAAGTTTGGGGTGCCTGCTTTTGTCCTTTTGACAGGAGCAGCGCTGGTTTATAATTACTACGGGAAATTAAACTATCCTGCGTTTATCAGAAAACGAAGCAGAGATATCTTGATTCCTTATTTTCTTTGGTCGGCAATTTATTATCGGTATATGTTTTCAGAGGAAAGTATTCATTTCCAGTGGTTCAAAGAAGTTGGGCAGCAGATAATTGCTCCGACGATAGGCTACCATTTTTGGTTTATTCTAATGATCTTTCAATTTTACCTTTTGTTTCCCTTGTTCCTTAAAGGGCTAACCTGGGCGAAAAAAAGAAGAGATCAGCTTGAAACACGAACGTTGGATTTCTTCTTGGTTGTTATAGGTTTGGGATATATGTTCTTAATGTGGGTATCTTACAAGTATTTACCGTTTCATATGGCTAGTTATCCAGCTTTTCTGCAATCTCTCATTACCAATAGAAACACGAATTTTCTCTTTTACTCCTTTTACTTTATCTTCGGAGCAGTTATCGCGCTCGAACTGGACCGATGGCGGAAGATTATCAAAGGCTCCCTTCGCTGGAACCTAATCTTATTTATTGTTGCCTACGGTTGGGCAGGGTATGAACTTTTCAGAGGGACAGGTTATAGTTTGCCAATCAACTTAAACTGGTCTACAACGCTCAAGCCATCAATGTTTATTTTGGTATTCTCTGAACTCATTGCCCTCTATATGATTGCCCTGAAAATCACACAACAAAATAATTGGCTCAATAAATTGACGTCTTGGCTAGGGAAGTATTCTTTTGGGGCTTACCTTGCTCATGCTCTTGTGTTAGGTGAATTAGTAAAACACATTGACGCGTTTCAAAAGATGCACCCTGCCCTCAATCAGCACTATGTCATGGTAACCTTCGGGGTGACTTTGCTTGTTTCAGTTATTTCCACTTTAGTGTGTTTTATGATCAGTAAGATCCCGTTCGGGAGATTCTTGATTGGTCCAACTGGCTCGAAGAAAAGAGTGGGCTGAGACATTTTGCCGCTCCCATTAAATTTAAACCTGAATAAAGAAGTTAGAGAAACAACATAATAAAATAAAGTGGGCTAAAGTGGGAGGTATTTGAAATGGAGATTTTCGATATTACGGTTAATGGGTCAGGCTTTGATCCCGAATATAACTTTAACAATTACGCATTAACTTTAGTCTTCAAAAACGATGATACAGAAAAAACAGTTAGAGCAAATTTGCGTTACTATCCGACAGAAAACGAATGGGATCTTAATCCAATCTTTTACGAATACACAAACGACGAAAAACAAAGCATGATTAAGCAAATAATCGAGAGTGAAAATTTCAAGACTGCGTTCGAAACGACAGTGAGCCCCTTGGAGGGATAATAGGTTGACCACTCCAGTACGGGAAGCAGGGATAGGATTCATATTACAATGAAACCTATCCCTGCTTCGTATAATTGATTAACTGTATTTTTGTATTTCCCTCAGTTCACCATACATACTACTCCTTAAACATTTCGGACAAATCATGCAGTTATCATCAGTCAACTGAGTTTCTTGCGACGCTAAACGTTGGTAAGTCGGCATATCAAAGCATTCAGTTGTCCATTGGCTAATTTGAGATGATTCGGCACAGATGGGACATTTGAGGTAGAGTATGGTTAACTTTTCCCTCCGGAGAAGTTTATTTCTCATGCGATACTCCCCTTACTAAAGAATATATTATAGCAGGTCGACGCCATTATCAATGAACTTATACGCTGCTACCCGTTACGGGGTAGTGGCAAAAGACCTACTTCTTGTATCATATACAATAACCATCAATAGTGTGTCTGAATAATGGGGGAGCGTTCTATAATGAACTAAGACAAAGGCGTTTGTAGAAGTCGAGCGAGAGGATGGGTTACTTATAGAAGGAAAAGTTAACCCATGTGTCGAACGAAATAGAGCTAGATAATTTTGCAGAGGAATGATGTATCGTTGTCACCTATCGATAACAATTTGGTCTTTAACAAGGCAGAAGTAAATAAGGTTCGGGGCCTAGAACACTCAGCAAATGGTTTGAGTAGCTTGACTGCATCCGTAGTAAATTGGCATAAAGATAATTCGTTAGTAGTTTTCTTTATAGCCCTAGCTCTACTGATTAAGTCCATACTTTTTTTAGGGCTTATTAACAACGATAACGCCACAAGTTTTAATTTATTTAAAGCGCTCTTTAGTTTTAGCTCTCCACCACCACTGCTGGTTTATGTCTCCATGATCGCTATAGTTTTGAGCTTTGCCTATCTGTTTCAGCGACGGGCCAGATTCTGGTTCTTAGTTATGTGTAATTTTATATTTTCCCTGCTTCTCCTTGTGGATTTGATGTATTATCGTGGCTTCTGTGGCTTTGTTTCGCCCTACTTACTGAGTCAAACAACGAATCTCGATAATCTTTCCAGTTGTATTGTGTCGATGTTGCGCCCCGTCGATAGCTTGTTTTTCTTAGACGTGTTACTTTTAGTAGGGATTGGTCTCCTGTATAAAAAGTTCCACCTAAAAGCTCAACGAAACATATATAGCCTCTTAATTCTTTTAGCACTTTCTGTTTCGTATGTTTACTATCAACATGTGCAACTTGATCTTAAAGGTAAAGGTGAAGATATGTTGTTTAGAGTCTCCTGGTCACCGAATCAGACTATGTCTAATCTCTCACCGCTGGGATACCATGCTTTTGATATTTATAACTATTACGAAAATAAACAAACTGAAAGATTAACGCCATTGGAAAACCAAGAAATTAAGCGCTGGCTTACTCAAAAGCAAGAGAAACTGCCAACGAATCAGTACAGCGGTCTTTTTAAGGGACAAAACTTAATTATTATCCAAGTGGAGTCACTGGAAAATTTCGTCATTAACCAAAAGGTCAACGGGCAAGAAATTTCCCCTAACCTCAATAAACTTCTCGCCCATAGTCTTTATTTTTCTAATTTTTACGAACAAGTCTATAATGGCACAAGTGTGGACGCCGACTTAATGACCAACACCTCGGTCTATCCCGTCCGAACGGGTGCGACTTTTTTTCGCTTTCCGGATAATATCTACAATTCTCTGCCTAAGCTGCTACAGGGAGTGGGATATAGTACTTTAGCAATTCATCCGGATAAAGGTTCTTATTGGAACTGGGTACCCGCACTGACTTCCATAGGCTTTGAAAAGACAATGGACGAAACACATTTCATAACGGGTGAAAAAATTGGTTTGGGACTCAGTGATGGCAGCTATTTTAAGCAAATGATCCCGATCTTGGCGAGTGAAAAACAGCCCTTTTATAATTTTATGGTTACCTTAACAAGCCACAGTCCGTTCGATCTACCCGATCAATACCGGAAGCTTGTTCTGAGCGAAGATTTAAATAAGACAAAATTGGGTGGATATTTTCAAAGTGTGAACTATACCGATGAACAAATCGGAAAGTTCTTAGGCACATTAGACGAACGTGGGATTTTAGATAATTCCGTAGTTGTTATCTACGGGGACCATACCGGAGTGCATAAGTATTTTAATGATGAAGTAAAAGAAGTACAGCCTCAAGAAAACTGGTGGCTCGATGATAGTAAGCGTATTCCGCTAATAATCTATCATAAAGGTTTGAAAGGGCGAGAGATCGCATTAACGGGTGGACAAATCGATACTATGCCCACGCTGGCCTATCTGATGGGCATTAATGAGACTAGTTATAAAAATACCGTGTTTGGGCGAAATCTGTTGAACACCAAGAAGGATTTTGCAGTTTTGGCCAACAAGCAATATGTCGGAGAAGCAGCGGACAATGAAGAGTTGCAGAGTGAGATCAAGGGGATTGATCTGGCGGATCTCGCGATTCGGAAAAACTACTATAAAGGACAAGGGTATAATTGAACTCGCTTACGCTAAAGCTTAGAAGTGGTTTCTCGGAATTAATTTTCCACCCCTCTAACAAACTAAAACAAACTAAACAAATTTAAAACGAACAAAATTATGTTCGGTGAAGATGTCGTGTGGTATAATGCTTTTAATACAGGGGAGAGTGTTCCCCCCCTAAGTAAAAGGAGTGCTGTAATAATGAAACCTATTGAGACATTAGAAGATGCCCAATACTTTATAGACCACTTTAGGGAGATCGGTAAAGAATCCCATATCATGTACGGTTTTCATACCCTTATTTATGAACGTCACCTGCCTGGCGAAGATGGTATTGTAGTTGAAGACAATATGCCCGTAAATATTACGATGGATAAGCAGGATAAACTGACAAGATACTGTTATACGCGTGATGTCGGCAGGTATGTTAAAGTATATATGCCTTTGACTGTCCAAGATGTATTTGAGGATAGGAACTATATCAATTACGCTTTAAGTGTTCAAGGAACGAAAAGTGAAATAGCGAAGTGAGATACAGATAAAATCAGTTCCAGCGTATATAATCAGGCAGTTCACAATGCACCACCGCATGTGGTGTTAGAGGCTATGCAGTTATTTATTTGAATAACTTGCATAGCCTTCTTGTTTATAATTACGGGTTCGATTCCCCTTGAGGCTACCAAAAATGCTTGACTAATTCATGATTAGCGAGTATACTTCCGAGTGTTACTACTGCGCCACTAGCTCAGCTGGTAGAGCATCCGACTCTTAATCGGCAGGTCCCTGGTTCGATCCCTGGGTGGCGCACCAAATTACGAAGCTTGATATAACAGGCATTTCAGAAATTCTGAAATGCCTGTTATTTGATTTCACACGAGTAATGCGCGATAAATAGTAAAAGACTGACCAATTCTTAAATCGATCAGCTTTGTAATTATAAAACTAGTTCACCAAGTACTTTAGAAGTAATGGAGGACTTTTTGGTGCAAAAATTGTTTTTCAATATCCGTTGGTATAGAATTCTGCGTATAAGGTTAAGCAAGCAGACAGTTCCCCTTGAGTTTCTAAACACCAGCTTTGGAAAGGAGATCGTGGAGTAACTCAAAGTTAGTTAATCTCCGCTCTAAACGATGAAAGTATACACAATCGATGACTTGCTTGAAGCAAGAGAAAAAAGAGTTGATCTGATAAACAAATTACTAAAACGTTATAATGCACCTCTTTTGGTTATGAGAGTAAACTATCCGGGCCTTGAGAAAACGAATAAAATGACTATAAGTATTATTGAGGACATGAATTCTCTGATTTGTACTATTTTAAGCGGTAAGGTTTGTGGTAAGTTGCTACTTCAAGGAGCAGAAGGCCCAATTCTTTATGTTGCTGTTAACGAAGATGTTTTGGTCTTGAAGAGGATAGCTATTAATCTCGAAGAAAAACATCCTCTCGGCAGATGTTTAGACTTAGATGTGTATGATTTAATAGGCAAATGCATAGGTAGGCAGGAACTGGGATATCCAAGGAGGAAATGTTATCTATGTGAGGATTATGCCCATTATTGTGTTCGGGCAAGACGACATAGTGAGGAAGAAGTTATCGAGTATATAGTTGAAAAATATAGAGGCTATAGGGAAGAAACTTTTGGCAGGAAATAATAAATTACCAACAATAGATTATTGAAATGCTCTATACTATACCTATTTCCTTATGTTAATATATAAGAAAATAGGTATAATTATTGGAGGAAAGAGAACATTGGATAAAGAAACATTGTTTCGAGAGATTTCACACGCTTTGGTAGAGTTTGAAGTAGAAAAGGTCGCAGAGCTGGCTGAAGAAGCTCTAAAACAGAATATTCCCGCTTACGAAACCATTACGGAGGGATTAGTCGTTGGCATGCAAGAGGTCGGTAGGCTTTATGAGGAAGAGGAATATTTTCTTCCTGAAGTTCTGATGTGTTCGGATGCCTTCAACGCTGGCCTCGATGTGGTAAACCCTCATCTGGACAAAAGTTCCTTGGAAAAGCCTATCAAGATGGTTATCGGGGTAGTCGAAGGCGATACCCATGATATTGGGAAAAATCTGGTTCGTATTTTATCCGGTGCCTCCGGTTTTGAAGTATACGATCTTGGCAGGGACGTACCCCTTGATCGATTTATTGAAAAGGCTGAAGAAGTAGAAAGTGATATGATTTGCATGTCTACTTTGATGACCACTACGATGGACGGAATGAAAACTGTTATTGATCGTTTGATTGAACGAAATATTAGGGATAAATACAAGGTTCTCATTGGTGGCGGTCCTATTTCCCAGAAGTTCTGTGATAAAATAGGAGCCGATCTTTACGCCAATGACGCTAGTTCAGCTGTGAGAAAAGCTAAAGAACTGATGGGGAGGGTCTAATATGTTAGTAAGGGAAGACATTTTGACCCCTAAAGAAAGGGTTATGGCCCTTCTAACTGGAAAGCCTCTCGACCGCATTATCTGTATGCCTATTGTAACGACCAATACCGCTCAGCTGATCGGTAAAACCGTGAAAGAATTTCAACTTGACGGCAAGGTCATGGCCGATGCGCACATTGCGGCGTTCCAAAAATTTCGCTATGATTTAATTTATCTCTTCACGAACTGTTCCTACGTGGCGGAAGCCATGGGGGCCGAACTGGATTATTCCGAGAATGAACCAGCTGGGTGTGACGTTCCCGTGATTAACTCTCGGGAAGACTTAAGCAAAATCAGAGTTGCTGAAAAGAATGACGGCCAATTTCCAGTTTTTTACGAAGCCCTGGAAATCCTTAATAAAGAAGTGGGCGATCAGGTTTTCATCTCTGTTTGTTTTTCCGGACCCGTTTCCACAGCTGCTACCTTGCGGGGTGTAGAAGCTTTTGCCCGCGATACCTACGCTGATCCGGAACTTTGCCATATCCTCTTAAGAATGGCTACGGACAGCTGCAAAAACTTAATTCGCGAAATAGCCAGTTATGGTGCTATGCCTATTATCCTGGAACCCATTGCCTCCGGTAGTTTGTTTAGCCCTAAGATGTTCGACAAAATTGCCTTCCCTTATATTAAGGAACTCGTGGACTTGGCCCATGAGTTGAAAGCAATTATTCCTCTGCATATCTGTGGTAAGACCCACAAGATCGTGGAGAAGATGACAGATACGGGCGCTGATGTGATCAGTCTCGACAAATGTGATCTCGCGCTCGCGCGGGAAAAAGTGGCTGGCAGAGCACTCATTCTCGGCAACATTGATCCGGCTAACGAACTCCTATTCGGACCGGTGGAAGAAATTCATAGAGTTTGCGTGGAGGCTCTGGACACTATGAAAGGGTATACCCCAGCCTTTGTCCTCTCTACAGGGTGCGAAACTGCTAATAAAGTACCTTTTGAGCATATTCAAGCGATGCTTGATGTGGCTCGGAGCCATGGCCTTTACGAGTATAAAGAGGGTGAATAACTTTGAATGAAAAAGAACGCCTCTTAAGTGTATTGAAGGGAGACCGGGTTGACCGGCCTCCCGTTATTTGCCCAGGGGGTATGATGAGTGCCTGCGTGACGGAGATTTCTGATCAAGTGGGCGGCGGTCATCACTCAGGTACGAAAGCTATGGTAGGTGCTGCTCGGAAAATTAATGAGCTGATCGGCTTTGAAAACTATGGAGTGCCTTATTGCCTGACTTCTGAAGTTGAGGCCCTCGGGGCAAGTGTCAATATCGGAGATAACCTAATTGAACCCAGGATCACACGGTATAATGACGAGCCGTTGGAAGCCATTATGGAAAACTACTCTCCTGTTGACGTTACCAGTGGCAGAATGGGAGTAGTTTTAGCGGCAATTCGTGAACTTAAGAACAGTCGGATTCCGGTTATTGGCAATGTCTCAGGTCATATCAGCACTGCCTCCTCAGTTGTTGACCCGCTAGAAATATTTAAGATGTTGAGGCGGGAGCCCGAAAGAGCCGCCCGTTTTATGGACTTCATTAATGACTATCTCATCCGATATGCGTTAGAGATGGTCAAGGCCGGAGCGGACGTCATCTCTATCTCGGATCCGACTGCTACAGGAGAAATTCTAGGACCACGTAATTTCCAAAAGTTTGCGGTTCCCTACTATCGGAAAATCATCAACGCTCTCCATAAGGAGGGTATACCGGTTATCCTTCACATCTGCGGTAATGCTAGCAATATCGTCGAGTCCCTCAACGAGGTACAAGCTAATGCAGTCAGCTTCGATTCTGTTGTCAACATGAAAAGCGCCCGAGAGGGAATCAAGACGGGACTGATGGGCAATGTTAGCACCCAACTTCTCCACACCGGGGAACGAGATAAGATTGTATCCATCACTCGCAATGCGCTCCAGTCAGAGGTGGATATCGTTGCGCCTGCTTGCGGTCTCAGTATGGCTACTTCTATAAGCAATCTCAAAGCCATGACAGATTACGTGAAAGAAGGTTCGTATAATTAACCATGATTAAGGTAGATGTTATCTCAGGATTCTTGGGTTCGGGTAAGACCACTCTGGTCAAGAAACTTCTCCAAGTTCATCAAAAGGAAAAGGTTGTCCTGATTGAAAACGAATTTGGGGATATTGGCATTGATGGTGAACTGATGGAGCGGGAAGGGTTCGAAGTTTTCGAAATCTCTAGCGGGTGTATCTGCTGTATTATGCAGAAGGATTTCGTCCAAATGCTGGCTCGAATTATTGAAGAGTTCCACCCGGAACGGATTATTATTGAGCCTACAGGTATCAGTATTCTGAGTGAGATCATCGATATTCTGCGTAAACCGGAATTTGATTCCTTGCTTCAGATTAACTCTCTAGTAACGGTTGTGGACAGTGTTAATTATTTGCAGCAGTGCGACGTCTTTGGAGAGTTTTTCGAGGACCAGATAACAAATGCCTCTATCCTAACCTTAAGTAAAAGCCAGTTCATTGACCGTGAAACCGTAGATGAGATTATTAAATCCCTCAAGGAGTTTAACCCAGATGCGGAAATAATCAGTGAGCCCTGGGATTCTCTCGGGCCCAGTGAAGTCGAGAAACTCCTTGATGGACAAGCAGAGCTGGATTTGAGTGATATCCTCCATACCGACTATAAACCTTGTAGTGAAAATGAATTTGAAGCCTTGGCATTGAAGACTTCTCGGGCTTTCAGCCAGGAGGAGCTCGAACTTTGTCTCTCCCTTCTCAGTCAGCCCAAATATGGACAGGTCTTGCGTGGTAAGGGTTTCATCAAAAGCCCTCAGGGCTTCTTGGATTTCAGTTATACTAACGGCCAGTTTAGTGTATCAACCAGTAAATTTAAGTCCAGTGGCAAGTTGTGTCTGATTGGCAAGAACCTCAAGGAAAAGGAAATTAAGAACTTGTTTAAGGTCAAAAGCGGGGGGTTGTTTAGTTGGCTGAAATTCTGATAGACAGCTTCCTAGATGTTATCAAGATCGTTCCTATTCTGTTCCTAGTCATCCTTTTAACGAATTGGATTACCGTCAAAGTTAATAAGGGCACGCCATTTTTTAGTCGCCTAGCTAGACTGGATGTCCCAGGGGGGGCTCTACTAGGAATAATCCCCCAGTGCGGTATATCCGTGGCTTTTGCCAAGGTTTATGGCAATGGTTATATCTCTTTGGGTATGCTCATGGCCGTTTTCTTGGTTGGATCAGATGAGGCCTTGATTATCATCGGCGCCCATCCGGATAAACTTCTTTTGATGTTAGAGATTATTGGGATCAAAGTTTTGGTTGGGATAGGAGCGGGCTTATTAATAAATCTAGCAATTAGGGAGAAACGCAACCGCCTTAAAGGGTGCGGTATTGACTGTGATTGTCCGAAATGCGGTAAACATAAAAATATTCTAGTTAATACTCTGGTGCATACTGTTAAAATAACCCTTTTTTTATATGTTACTGTTTTTATCATCGGGGTTTTAGCGGATCAGTTCGGCGAAGAGGGGATTTATGCTCTTCTTGGGCGACATACCTATCTGCAGCCTGTGCTCGCTTCCTTGATCGGTATGATTCCAAGTTGTTTTTCATCTGTGCTCATTGCTGAGGGCTTTATCAAAGGGGTCTTGGGTTTCGGATCCATGATTGCTGGTTTGTTGGCCAACACAGGCTTTGGTATTTTGGTCCTCCTTCGAGAACTTCCCTTGAAGAAAACGCTGTTGATTATCTTACTCTTACAAGCCATCAGTATATTGGTCGGGGAGATATTCTATTTTACGATTGGGTAGGGACGCGATGCATTGTGCCCTTGCGGTGGAACAAATGACACAACTCAGACAACAGAGGGTACGAGGAACAGGGAACGATGCATCGTGCCCCTACAATGTTAACGGGTAAAGTTATGATACTATGGTGTAAGGAAAATTGTCATAGGGGCACGATGCTCGTGCCCTTGCGGTGAAGGAAAATGGAGGAATGCCAAGTGGACTTTAAATGTACAGGAGACGATTTGGAGGAGATCCCCGAAGATGTTGTTCGAAAAACAGGCATCTCCTTGCCGGGCGCTCATTCTAATAAGAATAGCATGGTAACCCTGGCAGGGGAGCTAAGGAAACACCGGGGGGATGTCATAGTCAGGGTACCTTTCTGTGTTACGGTGGAAGCGGAAGCTTATGGTGCGCATATTAAGCTAGGTGATGCCAAGAATGGACCAAGGGTAGAACGTTATAGGTTCGAGTCGATTGAAGAAATGTCTAGTATCCAGAGCTTGGAGTTAAATGAAGGACGGATTAGTGAGGTCCTAGCTGCCGTGGAAATTCTGGCGGAGGCGGGGGAGAAAGTTGCGCTAAGCGTGGAGGGCCCGTTTACGATTCTATCAGCCCTCATTGACCCTATGAATTTTTATAAAGGCCTACGCAAAGACCCCCAGCGAATTCAGGAAATTCTGGCAGTCGTTGAAGAGGGTATCGTCCGTTATAGTCTTGAAGGGATTAAAAGGGGTGCTACAATTATTTCTTATGGTGACCCGGTTGGAGCAATCGGTATTATAGGACCAAAAGTATATCGGGAGTACAGTGGCCCCTCGAGTTGGCGAATTATAAAGGGTATTCAAGAAGCTAGCGGAAAGGTTCTTATCCATCTCTGCGGTAAGACCTCAACAGCACTTGAGAAAATAGAGATGGCTAGAGCTTATCCTATTGAAGCCGATGCAGCGTCAACTTATGGACAGGCACTGTTACGGCTTCTTGACGAGACAACCGAGCCCATTGTGATAGGCCACAGATGTATTAAAGGGAGCTTGAATAGGATGAGTCAACCGATTCTTTGGGGGATCGAACTAATTTCTACTTAAATATCTAATTTCTATAGATTGTGTATAATTCCACGTAAAAAGGGCTTAAATGTCATGAAACTCATCATGATATTTAAGCCTTTTTACGTTCTATTTAATAAGGCACATACAAGAAAATAACCAGTCAGTATTCCTTAGATATTTTGTGTCATACTAATCCGCGTATAAACGATGGAAATAATTAATGTCGTTAAGATGTTAGTACTAAAGCTATGGGGTTGAACGTAATCCATACTTTAGATGCAAAATAGTATCATATGCCTAACTATAGAGAAAAATACTCTTAGCAACCTCCGCAACTATCGCAGCCCCCGCCACCGGCAGTCTTTGCTGTGCGTATTTCAAAACCTCCACCATCAGCTGAATCAATAAAATCAATGACGGCTCTCTCTAAGTCAGTCGACAGTTTTTTATCTGTGATCATCGAAACACCAAATTCTTCATCAAGAATATCTTCAGCTATTTTCAATTCATCCAGAGTCATGCCAAAATTCGGACCACCACAGCCAACGCCAACAAGATAGATGCGCAGAAATACATTTCCCTTATTTTACCTTTGGCAAGGAAATATCACCAAATAAAAATAATGGAAGTATCAAGATGTCTTATCCTCCTAGGGGGTAAATAACCTGAAATGAATAGATATAGCATAGTTGAAAGAATTAATATTATAATATATAAATAATATAGACATATAACAATTACATGATATATAATATGTCTAAATTGCAAAATTTAGGAGGTCGGTGAAAGTTTTGAGCACAAATCTAAAATAGTTGAATGGGTGACTTGCGCGGAATACTTGCTGGAACTAAATATTATCGAAGGGTGTCAGCAACACGGCTGACTGAGAGCAGTGATAGATATGGAGGGAGAGCATATATGGATGTTTTGTATAAAGTGGCCGAAGCAGTATGCGAAATGGCAGAGAATGAGGTTGTAACACTAATTCAGGAAGCGCTGAGAGTAGGAATCGATCCCCTGGAAATCTTAAATAATGGTTTGATTAAAGGAATGGAAAAAGCTGGACAGCTATTTGAGGAACAGGAATACTTTGTTGCTGAACTATTATTGTGTTCTGATGCGATGTACGCAGGTCTGGAAATATTACAACCACTCCTTCTAAACAACAAGAGTGTGAGTAAAGGGAAGGTTGTAATTGGAGTTGTCGAAGGGGATACACATGATATTGGTAAAAATATTGTAAAGATTATGCTGGAGACCGCTAGTTTTGAAGTAATTGATCTTGGACGTGATGTTCCGATCGCGAGATTCATTGATAAAGCAATGGAAGTCGGTGCAGACATGATCGCACTTTCCACGTTGATGACAACAACAATGCAGGGCATGGAAAAACTAATTATTCTCCTCCAACAGCGAGGACTCAGAGATAGATTCAAGGTCCTAATCGGCGGTGGTCCGGTATCCCAAGCCTTTGCCGATAAAATTGGGGCTGATGGGTATAGTATCAATGCTTTCGCAACTGTGCGCCTTGCTGAAAGGTTACTATGTGGTAATGACTTAATAGCTTAGTTCATAAATTGAGGCTCGGAAGTTTGATTAACGTAAGTGAAAACTGGACAGATACAGACTAGTTGACGTGAAAGGAGATAAAGCAATGTCCAATGTCCGTATGTTAAACCCCCTCACGAACCTTGTGAAAAAAAATACAAAACTCTGGGTTCGTGACCTAAACCAAGTTTTCACTTCGACTAGTGGTAAGCTAACGGTAGCCATCAAAAATGTTAATTTGCAGATCGCAGACCAGGAGTTTGTGGCCATCGTTGGCCCCAGCGGTTGTGGAAAAAGCACCTTGCTGAATATTTTGGCAGGACTGATCAAGCCTAGCAAAGGAGACGTTCTGTTAGACGGAAAAACTATGAACGGTATATCTTCCCGTATCGGATATATGTCCCAAGCCGACTCCCTATTACCGTGGCGTACGGTGCTCGATAATGTAGCCTTAGGTTTGGAGATAAAAGGCATGCCAAAAGCACAACGTAATTCTGTGGCTAGAGAGCTAATTGCTAGGACTGGACTTAATGGGTTTGAAGATAGTTACCCTTCTGAATTGTCTGGCGGAATGCGAAAAAGGGTGGCCATCATCAGAATATTAGCCTTAGATCCAGAAATATTGTTTATGGATGAACCCTTTGGTGCCTTGGATGTTTTTACCAAAGAAGTGCTCCAGGATGATATTCTCAAGCTTTGGCAGGAGACCAAAAAGACCATCGTGTTTGTGACTCACGATTTGACAGAGGCTATCACTTTAGCAGACCGAGTCGTATTGATGACTTCTCGTCCGTCAACCATCAAATCAGAGTACTACATTCCCCTGACGAGACCTAGATCAGCTCTGGAAACCCGTTTTGAACCCCAGTTCGTTGAAATTCAGAAATTAATCTGGAATGATTTACGGACCGAACTAATCACTGAAAAGGGAGATGAGTAAGTTGATTTTCGGTTCTGCCAAGAAAAAGCTAACTGTCTATGTTTGGCGCATGATGATCACGACCATTTTTTTATCTGTCTGGGAGTTAGGAGTCAGGGTTAAAGCCTTTGATGCTTTCTACATAAGCCAGCCTTCGGAAATATATAAGGACTTAATAAACTTATTCGTCACTGGTGAAGTACTCCCGCACATAGCCATTACAATGGAAGAAGCCTTGTTGGGCCTTGTCATAGGAACTATCACAGGGGTTAGCGTTGGGTTTGGGCTAGGGAAATTTGAGTCGGTGGCCAAGGTTTTAGATCCGATTATTATGGCTCTTTACGGCATACCTAAGCTGACGTTAGGTCCCTTATTCATTTTGTGGTTTGGCATGGGGATTAAGTCTAAAGTATTTATTGCGTTAATCTCCGTATTCTTTTTAACCTTTTTTAGTGCTTATAGCGGGTTCAAGAATGTTAGCCCAGCCTTGATTGATACAGTCCGACTTATGGGAGCAACGCGAGGTCAAATTTTGCGTAAAATAATCCTTCCTTCTTGTGTGCCCTGGTTGTTAAGTGGTTTGAGAGCGAGCCTTGGTGCAGCTTTGTTAGGAGCCATTGTAGGTGAATACATTGCGGCCAACTCTGGATTAGGCTGGATGGTTAGTAACGCTAGTGGGATGTATAACACAACCCGAGTGTTCTCCGCAATAGTAATTTTGTCAGCGTTAATGGCCTTTTTAAATTACTGCGTCACATTACTAGATAAGCGTTTGTTAAAATGGCGGGTTTTAACTGAATAAGTAAGAGAAAGGACAGGGTAAAGAGAAATATCTCATTAATGGCTCCAGCGTTTTCAAGAGGAAGATTTATTTAGTAACAAATTTGGGCAAAGGTGGAGATAGAGTGAAAAGAAATACTACGGCTATTTTAGCATTAATTTTACTCCTCGTAATCGCTATAACTACTGGTTGTGGAAAAGCGGATACGGAGGCTGTTTCAAAGGCAGTAGACCAATCAAAACTGCAAAAAGTTGTCATAGCCCAACCAGCGGGATCTGGTGAGTCATGGCAGCCGGTCTATATAGCAAGTTATCTCGGCTATTTTAAAGAAAATGGATTGGATGTTAGTTTTGCCAATTTCGCAGGTGGACCATTAGTCATCACGTCGTTATTAGCTGGGGATTCACAATTTGCTCTAACTGGATACGAACAGGTAATGAAGACGAACGAAAAGGGCAAAGATACCAAGATGATTGTCGCCACTTCCGCAAAACATCCTTGGGCCTTAATAGTTGCCAAAGATATTAAAACGATAGCTGATCTTAAAGGAAAAACCATTTCTGGCGGTATGGATGGTTCTTCGCCGCGTGGCTTTGTTAGAGCTGTCGTGAAGTATGGCGGGCTAGACCCCAACAAAGATGTCCAATACATTTCCTTGCCTGCCGGAGGAGAGATTGGAGCACTGGGAAGTGGTCAAATTTCTGCAACGTATGGTGGCAGCAAGATTAAGATCGACTTGCAAAAACGTGGTTATCGGGTGCTAGTAGACTTAGCCGATTCGGAACAGCATCGGAAAGTTCTAGGCGCAGATAATTATCCCCTTTTTGTTATTCAAGTGACTGAAGATTACATTACGAAGAATCCAGAAACTGTTCAAAAGTTCACAGATGCGGTAGTGAAAGCTATGAATTGGGAAAACAACCATTCCACGGAGGAGATTGCGAAGGTTATTGCCCCGCTTTACCCAAACATGGAGAAGAACACCATCGTAGAGGTTATAGATGATACGAAAAAGACCCTATCCAGCGATGGTTATTTTACCCAAGAGGGACATGACGCAGCAGTCAGACTTTCTTTAGATGCAGGACTGATAACCAAGCCATTATCAATGGAAAGCGTAGTAGATCAATCCTTCTTAAAAAATGCTCATACTAAGCTTGATAATAAATAGGGCTAGATGATTCTACCAAAGGAGGTATTCCTATGGATTACGAGAAGCAAACATTTCAAACAGTATGTGGACTATGCAACGGAATCTGTGGTTTAGAAATAACTATGGAAAAGGGTGCCATCGTGGGAATTGGCGCTCAAAAGGACTCTCTTTCACAGGGCCATCTTTGCCCAAAAGGTAAGGCTATTGCCGAAATAGTACATGCACCCGATCGTCTTAGAAAACCAGCTAAGAAAACTAGTGATGGCCAATGGCAAGACATTTCTTGGGACGAAGCTATGGATTTAATCACTAAGAAGCTAACTGATATAAAAGCCAGAGCTGGCGCGAAGGCGGTGGCCGTTCACGTTGGGCAGACAGGAGTGAGAAAAGAGTTCACACCATATTTAGAAAGATTTTGCAGTGTGTTTGGCACCCCAAATTGTTCATCCTCAGGAAGTCATTGCCATGTTGCCAAAGCGATGGCTAATACTATCACCTATGGTGCTCTTCCAGTTCCCGATTATGTCAATAGTGCTTGCATTGTTTTGTGGGGTTCTGATCCTTCAGTGTCTTGCCCGCCCTTAATGGAAGATATCAATAAAGCAAGAGCCAGCGGTGCTAAGTTTCTGGTTGTCGATCCAAGAGCCACTCCATTAGCGAGGAAAGCTGACCTTCACCTGCAGTTGAGACCCGGAACTGACGGGGCACTAGCCTTAGGTATTCTAAATGTTATTATCCAAGAAGAACTCATAAATCAGGATTTTGTGAATAAATGGACGATTGGTTTTCCTGAACTGGCCAAATTAGTTAAAGACTATCCTCCATCTAAAGTTGAACAAATCACTTGGATTTCTGCAGCTAGGTTGATCGAGGCTGCTCGTCTCATTGCGCTAGCTTCTTCAGCTTGTATTACGTCTGGGCTCGCTCTCGAACTGCAATCGAATGGTTTTCAGGCACTGCGTGCCATTGCCATTTTGCAGGCCATCACCGGAAACTTGGATGTCCCCGGGGGAGCTTTGTTTGTGCCACTTGCCAAACTTGCTTCTTTGACACCGGAAAATACGGTGAGATTAGATGAACTGGCGATTGGACAAAAGGAATATCCACTTTTTCATGATCACACCAAACGAGCCCAGGCCAATTTGTACGCTGAAGCTATCCTTACAGAAAAGCCTTATCCAATCAAAGGAATGATCGTCGCCGGTAGCAATCCGGTGCTTACTTGGCCCAATACAGAAAAAGTTAGAGATGCCCTAACCAAGCTGGAGTTTCTGGTAGTTATGGATCATTTCATGACAGAAACTGCTAAGTTGGCAGATTTGGTGCTTCCAGCGTCAACTTTCCTGTCGCGTACGGAGTTATGGAATGGCGCCGGTATTTATGGCGTACAGAAGTTTGGTCTGTCTCCTCAAGTGCTGGAAGAGGAAGGCTGTCTTACAGATTGGAGCTTCTGGAATCAGTTGGCTCAAAAAATGGGCTATCAGGAAAGTTTCCCCTGGGCAACTGAGGAAGAAGCACTTAACTTCAGATTAGAACCTCTAGGTTTAAGTGTAGAAAGCTTAAAACAGTACCCCGGAGGGTATGAATATGGAACGGAAAATTTTAAGAAATATGAAACAAATGGTTTTAAAACTCCCTCAGGAAAAGTTGAAATTTACTGTAAAAGTCTGGAGAAACAGGGCTATGACCCCCTGCCTGTTTATGTGGAACCCCACACCAGTCCTCTCTCAATGTCGGAAATGGCTAAAGAATACCCACTGGTTTTAACAGGAGCAAGAAGTGTCGGATATTATCATTCCCGTTATCGAAACATCTCGTCACTTCGTAAACTGTCGCCCGAACCGCTCGTGGAACTTCACCCAGACCTGGCCCAGGAGCTTGGGATAGAGGATGGCGAGGAAGTAGTGGTGGAGTCTTGGCGGGGAAAAGGAATTGTTCTTAAAGCAAAGATTACGGAGACAATTGATTCCAGAGTTATCTCTATTCCGCATGGATGGAGCGAGGCCAATGTCAACTTATTAACGGACGATGAAGTATTGGATCCGGTTACAGGTTTTCCAGCAGACAGATCCCTATTGGCACGTCTCATTAAAATGACGAGTTCAAACGTTTCAGTTGAGTAAATAACTAGCATGCCTTGGATAGACATGCTAGCAATAAATGAGGGAGAAGAATGGGCAAAAATAACTTAACCTCGTCAGAAAGGATGAAGGCTTTAGTCTTTAAACAAGATTTAGATAGGGTTCCGGTAAATCCAGGTGTGAGCCTTCATGCTGCAGCAATCAGTAATCTATCAGCTAGGGAGTTTTATCTAGAACCAGAGAAAGCTATGCAAGCCCAAATATGGGCGCAGGAACTCTATCAGTATGACTCAGCACCATCCTACGGTATCCCGGATTGGAGCGGGTGGGATTTTGGGGGAGATCTCCAATTTCCAACCTCTCCCCGAATTTCCTTGCCCATACTTTCCAAACATGCCGTAGAAAAACCGCTGGATGTAGAAACCCTGCAGGTCCCCAATCTGGAAACCGCCCCTGCCTTCAGCAGGATGCACCAATTTGCCAGATTAGCGCGTGCCAAGGGTTATGCGGTCACTATTCCAGGTGGCTCCCCCATGGGTATTGCAGGGACGATCGTTGGTATCGAACTCTTACTACGCTGGTTATATAAAGAACCTGAGTTAGTACATCGAATTTTGCGGTTAGCCACAGATTACCTCTTGCAAATTGCTGATCAATACATAGCGGAGTTTGGGGCGGAAAACTGTTCAGTCTTTTCCACCTATCCACTGGAGTGTCAAGCTTTGGTATCGCCAAAAGTCTTCGAGAAGTTTAGTCTGCCATATGTAAAAGAAATCTGTGTCAAGTTGAGAGCCAAAGGTATTAAAAAATGGGTCTTCCATCTCTGTGGTGATCATACCCGGAATCTGCATCTATGGACTGAAGAAATCTCCCCGGATCCGAGATCTGTTATTACCATCGGCCACGAGATGGACATTCAGCAAGTAGCCCGTGCTTTTGGAGAGGATATTATTATTGGTGGCAATATTCCAACCGAGTTACTACAGATGGGCACACCGGAAGAAGTGTTAGGAGCAAGTCGGGGAATCATTGAAAAAATGAAAAATCATCCCGGTGGTTTTATATTAATGCCAGCTTGTGCACTACCTCCTCTGACGCCGCCGGTCAATGTTTTTGCGATGGTAAAAGCGGTTACCCTTTATGGACAGTACCATAATTAGTATTAGAGGGGGAATGTTGTGGCGCGTCTTTTTTTAAAAAGGCCCAAATGGGAGATCGGGTTGGCCGGCCTCCCATTATTTTTCCTACGTGTTCGATGAGTGCCAGAGCATATAAGTAGTTAATAATGTACCAATTGTACGTTTAATCCCACGGAGGCATGGGCTTAGGTTATGGTGAATGTACCAAAAAATGTACCATTAACAAAAGACACTGAAAGAAAAAAGTTAAATTATGTAATCTCTTTAAAAAAAGTGACTTCACTAAATTCGCCATTATCGTTTGGATGAATTTAACATTGAGATGATGACAATGGCTCTACAGACTATAAGTAGCATTTGTTTTTGTAGCACAATAATTCACTATATATTCTTTTCATAATCGTTCTTCGAACGACTTTAAAACGTCTTGAACGTACAAAAAATAAATGACCGAAGGGAACCCTCATAGACTTGGGGGTTCCTTCCGGTCATTACATCCTACTGACTGATTGTTAAATGGCTCTAGTATTAAGTAGTGAAGCCATTTTTAACTAAAAAATCCAGAAAAAGATATATATTTTATTGAATCTATTGTCGATTTATTACAAATTGTATATAATATTTTTTAGATTGATAATGTAATGTTTGATTATGTTAGCCTAAGGCTAAATTTTTTTAAAATATTTGCAATAGAAACTAACGTCAACTGATAGCAACTTACATTAGCTTGAATGTTATATATTGTTTGATTTTGAGTAACCGGTGGTCACGAACAAAGTTTGGTCAGGAAAACCCCTTTTGCAAACTGCTTCCCCGATTGCAGAGAATCGAGATCGGTAGTAAGAGGAATTGATTGTTTCTTGAAGGGGTAGTTTACAATGTAACAAGGAATACAACATTTGATCGTGTTGAGTATGTTAGTCACGATATTATCTGATGGAATAACTGTGGGCATGGGTATTCTGGCTATTTGTTAAATGTTTGCGATTGTTATCACAAATAGTCAATGAAAAAGGTCTCTCGATTGTTTTCAATCGGGCCTATTTTGGAAAAGGAAGTGAAAAAATGCAAATTGCAAAAAAAAAAATTAGTAATTTGCTTCAGTTTGTCCCATCAAGTATCGGAGAGGCAGTTATAGTGACTGATTTATGGACTAATGTACTGTTTATGAACTGTATCGCCGAGAAGCTTACGGGTTATTCACAAACAGAAGCTTTTGGTAGAACGATTGTTGAGACCTTTGGGATAATCACTAAAAATACCAGAGAATTGACTAAAGCTAGCGAAGAAGTAAGCAATGGAGCCATTTATAGATTTGGGGATGACACAACACTTGTAACAGGAAGTGGCGAGACACTTTCGATATCCGGTTCAATTTCACCAGTTATGAATGAGGGCGATGAAATTATTGGGTTTGTTATCATTCTCTACGATGTAACAGAGCAAAGGCAACTGGAAAAACAGTTGCAACATGTAAGTATACAAATTGCTATTTTGAAGGCTACTAATAACAAAGCAGAGAGTGAAAACTTCATAAAATTTCTTACTACCAGTGATAAGGGAGGAGAAATATTTGAGCAATATGGTTTTATGTCATTTTCGGAAAAACTATTAGATCGGCAGGCTTAAATATATAACAGAAGGTAATCTGTTAGAATGAAAACCGTCATAACTGTAAGTGCGGCCTTAAGATTCCAACCGAAAATATTGAGCCACCGCCTTATATGGTCTATCAAACAAATTGTATCATTATTCAGCTAGTCCTCAGCGAGTCAATTGCAACAATTATTCGATTCAGTCATGATGTTAGACGGGTGCATTAACCCCTAATGACAAGGGATACAGAGACTTTGCTGATAAACGCAGGTTTCTGGCATCTCTTCTTTGTTGTTAATCTTTTTACTAAAGTTCAACTGGGATTAAATATGTTATTATGCAAAATATGACAATATATCTGAAGGTGATTTAACAATAAAGGAGAATAGACAAGTGTACTAATTTTTTTAATCTATTTGATCGACATATAAAAATAAATAGTGACGCTAATTGGTTCTAGTTATGGAATATTACAAATACGGAGCACTTACTTCCGACATCGGGGCCATATCTTAATTGAGAAAGAAGGTAAAGAAATTTGGCTACGCAGAGGCTTCTTAATAAATATCATTCGATATCTTTGAACGAGACAATTCTGTTAACAGATGTTAGTAAAATTATTCCATGCGGGGTATCATTTACCTTGGACATGTCATGTCGCAAAATTCATCATAATAAGATCGCATCAAAATTTTTACGGATATTGGCAGAGGAAATTTCGTCGAACGCTATACTAGCACCCTTATCGTTAAAATTTTATCATGATGGAAAGGAATTGCTGCCAGAGGAAATGCCTATTCAACGTTCCGTCTGGCAAGGTGAAGAAATAATTGGAGAAGTTCTGGAATGTATATGGTCTGATGGAGTTAAACGGACTGCCATCTGGAGTTCAAGTCCATTACGGAGTAAAACCAGTGGCGTAATAATTGGAGCAATTGCTACATCTGAAGATATCAGTTATCGAATTCAAATGGAGGAAGAACAAAAAAGACATCGTGAACATCTCGAAGAGTTAATCTATAAACGAACCGTTGAACTTCAAACCTCAAATGATACTCTTCAACAAGAAATGGCGATGCGATTTAATTTTGAGAAGGAATTAGCTCGTCTGGAAAGGTTCAATCTATTAGGTCAAATGGCTGCTGGTATCGCTCATGAAGTTAGAAATCCTATGACAACTGTAAGAGGATTTTTACAATTAATTGGAAGTAGACAAGAATACGTCAAAGACAAACCGTTCTTTGAATTAATGATTGAAGAGCTAGATAGATCGAATGCAATCATGACGGAATTCTTGTCCTTAGCTAAAAACAAAACTTCGTCAGAGGTCGATTTTGTAAAAATCAATATTAATTCCATAATATTGAATCTTTATCCCTTGCTTATGTCAGATGCAATTAACCTTAATCAGAACTTGATTTTCGAAGATGGTAAAATTGAAGAATTATGTTTGAATCCAAAGGAAATAAGTCAATTGGTTTTAAATCTTATCCGAAATGGGTTTGAAGCGAATCCACCAAACAAATGTGTTTTCATAGAAACTTATTTACAAGATGATTTAGTTGTTTTGTCCATTAAAGATCAAGGTCCAGGCATTAATCCTGAAATTATAAATAAATTAGGGACTCCTTTCATTACAACGAAAAATGCTGGTACTGGATTAGGTCTATCAGTATGCTATAGTATTGCGGCCAGGCACGATGCTAGAATAAAGGTTGAAACGGGCTCATGGGGGACGAATTTTATTATTCAGTTTAAAAGATTAAATCTTTCCTTAATAGACAAATTTTCTTCTTGAGATGATTTCGGCAGTAACCTTGAACGATACAATACTCATTTCCGTTTCATAGTGCGCTAGATGATGTTGGGTGATTTAGTTTAGGAGGTAGAACCCTCCCCAGAAAGGATTAGCTATCCATCGGTAGCTGGTTTTGGGATGCAAGGAGTATTCAAGTTGCTCAACGTATCCTCTGTTATATAATCTGGAACTGGCTTGTGTGAGAAAAGTAGTAATCATACATAATTTAATATTCTAATTATGATTTCAGTGCGGAAAATCCTCGACTCTAGCAGGAATTACCAAAATAATGTCGAATTATTTCGAATATAAAGTAAATATTCAACAGAGACTCTAATGTGCTCTGATATCTACTACAGCAAAAACACTTATAATTTTCCTTATATAATTTATCAAGAAATGAGGCAGATGGTGGTGACCTTGCCTGGAACCGAGAGGATTTGTAAAGAAAATTGAAAGATTTATGAAATAGAGGCTGTGCTTATAAGATATTACAGTCTATTTATCTTGTTGCAGTCAATAGTATGAGGTATATATGGTAACGCTAAAGACAATGGATTCTAGCATCTTTTCATTTATTATGAATTTCAAGTTAATCTGGAAGAAACATAAAAATCCTCCCACTAAAAGTAGGAGGAACACTACAAGGTTGGTTCGAGGAGACCCTTGTTCCAACAGGCTCGGCGAATGCCGAGAGTCTATTGAACTATGAGGAGGGACTGCGTTGAAAAAAATATTGGTGGCAACCGATGCTTCAAAGTATTCACGACGAGCATTGAAAACTGCACTAGAGTTTGCACGGAAATTTAACGCGGAAGTTGAACTTCTGTTTGTTATGCCGATGCCGATAGTGTATGACTCAAATGTTTATAGTTATGTAATTTCACCGGAACAAATTGAACAACAAGGTGATCTTGTATTAGAAGCTACACTTGAAGGAATCGATATCAGTGATGTCACCTTGATTAAGAAAAAAATGCAGGGAAAACCAGCGAACATAATCTTAAAAGAAGCTGAAAATGAGAACTTCGACTTTATCGTTATGGGGAGCCATGGATATGGTGCGATTGCTGGTTCCTTGTTAGGCAGTGTTAGTCAGCACGTCCTCCACAAGGCAAAATGTTCTGTGCTAATTGTGAAATAAAAATGAACAAAGGATGGGGACGAACTTGGATTTTAATATTTTGGTAGGTGGCGCTGCAGGTCAAGGGGTTGACACGGTCGCAAAAGTACTAGAATTCATCATTAAAAAACAAGGCTTCGAGGTTTTTTCCCATAAAGATTATATGTCCCGTGTTCGGGGTGGACACAACTTTCATCAGATACGGTTTGCGGATCGGCCGATTTACTCCCATCGCGAGACTCTCGATGTTATCTTAGCACTTGATGCTACGACTGTGGGGGTACATTCTTCTCGCCTGTTGGCCCAGAGTGTGCTGGTCTGTGAGGAGAGCTACCGTACGGAGATCAGTGAGGGAAAAGCTTTATGGCTCCCTTTGAAAGAAAAGGCCGTCGAAGCTGGCTCAAAATTGACGGAAGGGACAGTGGCCGCGGGGGCTGTTTTGCGGTTGTTTGATTTTGACTTTGCTAAAGTTTGGCCAGTGTTACACAGTCTCTTTAAGGCCAAGATTTTTGAGGTTAACCGACGGGCATTAGAAATTGGTTATACACTGGTTGAACCGCAATTCAAGCTCGAATTCCCTGATAGTCAACCAAGAATTATGGTAACGGGTAGTCAAGCGATTGGCCTAGGAGCGTTAGCTGCAGGGGTTAGCTTTTATTCTGGATACCCGATGACTCCGTCTACTGGGATCATGACCTACTTAGCCAGCAAAATGGAAGAGGCAGGAATTGTGGTGGAACAGGCAGAAGACGAAATTGCGGCGATCAATATGGCTATTGGGGCTTCTTATGCTGGGGCTCGAGCCATGACGGCAACGTCCGGCGGTGGGTTTTGTTTGATGGTTGAAGGACTTGGACTAGCGGCAATGACGGAGACACCGCTTGTCATAGCCGAAATTCAACGTCCAGGTCCAGTGACCGGATTTCCTACTCGTACGGAGCAGGCCGATCTGAGCTTCGTCCTAACGGCTTCCCAGGGGGAATTTCCCCGCATGGTCACAGCTTTACGTGATCCAGAAGATGCTTTTTACCAAACCGTCCGAGCTTTTAATCTTGCGGACAAATTTCAGATTCCGGTAATTCTGCTGGGAGATCAATACCTAGGGGACTATTATCAGACGATACCACCCTTTGACTTTTCTGGTTTGACGATTGAGCGCGCTCTGGCAGGGGAAGAAGTATGGAAGCAAGCGGAACACTATCAACGCTACAAACTGACAGAAGATGGAATTTCACCACGCTTAGTGCCTGGGCGGTGCGGAACTCAGGTCGTTATTGTCGATAGCGATGAACATACTGAAGACGGTCATATTACGGAAGCGGCAGACGTGCGCATAGCTATGACGAAAAAAAGACTGCAGCGCTTGGAGCATTTGAAGGAAGAGGTTCAGGAACCCTGGGCATTCGGACAGACTGATCCGGAGATCTTGCTTCTAGCCTGGGGGTCTGTCGCTGGACCCGTGCGGGAAGCAATCGAACTGCTGGAAGAGGACTACTCTATTGGGGCTTTAATCTTCGGAGATATTTATCCGTTACCAACCAAGCTTCTGACGGCGATGAAACCTAACGTTAAGAGGTTGATTAATGTGGAGCAAAACGCTACTGGTCAACTGGCCTTACTGATTCGTCAGGAAGCCTTAATTGCCTGTACGCATAGCATTTTGCGTTATGATGGCAGACCCATGAGCGGGCAGTATATCTCAAACAGGGTGAGGGAGGTGATATCCGAGTGACAAAGGAAGAACAGAGCACAGGACCATTTGAATCTGATGACGAAATCACTTGGTGTCCGGGATGTGGAAATTTCGCCATTCTGAAGGCGATTAAGACAGCTTTGTTAGAATTGAAGAAGCGACCGGAAGAAATTCTGATGGTCTCAGGTATTGGCCAAGCCGCGAAGCTTCCTCATTATATACGGGCCAACGTATTTAACGGCTTACACGGACGTGCTTTGCCGCCGGCCGTGGCCGCAAAAATCGTCAATCCTGAACTTACGGTGATCGTTCATTCCGGTGATGGAGATACTTACGGTGAGGGAGGAAATCATTTTATTCACAATATCCGGCGCAATGTGGACATAGCCCATTTTGTACATGACAATCAGATCTATGCTTTGACCAAAGGGCAGGCTTCACCGACGACAGCCCTTGGACAGGTGACTGGGATTCAGACGAAAGGTAATTTAGATCAGCCGCTGAACCCGCTCATGTTGGCGCTGGCTGCTGGAGCGAGTTTTGTGGCTCGGGGTTTCACCGGACGCCCAGAACACCTCATAAATCTAATGAAAGAAGCGATCAGCCATCCGGGCTATGCCTTGATTGATATTCTGCAGCCCTGTGTCAGTTTTAATAAAGTGAATACTCATAGTTGGTACGCTGATCGGGTTTATGAATTACCAGAGGAGTATGACACTGGTAATCTGAGTCGAGCGCTGGAGTCTGCCATGGAATGGGGAGAAAAGATACCCGTCGGTATCTTCTACCGCGTGGAAAAACCCACCTTTAGTGATCGTCTCAGTTGGCTGACTGATCGACCTCCGCTCGTCGACAGGGTCTGGGAACCGCGCGATGCTGAGAAGTTTATGAAAGAACTAGAATAGTGAGGATTTTGTCACGGCAAGGACTAAAACGGGATAACAGACGGAAAAATGGAAATTAACTGGAGGAAAGAATAAATGGAAAATCCTATTACAGTGGGAGCTACGGCCCCGGATTTCAATTTAAAGGATAATCGCGGTAATATGGTTAGCCTAAACGATTTTAAAGGTAAAAAGGTTTTGCTTTCCTGGCATCCTTTAGCCTGGACTCCCGTTTGCGCTGAACAGATGAAAGCCTTAGAAACTAATTACGCACGCTTTGAAGCACTTGGTACGATTCCGTTGGGGTTCAGTGTGGATCCTGTTCCTTCTAAAAATGCCTGGGCCAAGGAACTCAAGATTGCCAATCTGAAATTACCCTCAGACTTCTGGCCACATGGGGAAGTTGCCAAAGCATACGGCTTGTTTCGTGAACTAGAAGGATTTTCGGAGAGGGCAAATGTGATTGTCGATGAAAGTGGCAAAATCATATGGCTAAAAATTTACGACATCCACCAACTCCCAGACGTTGAAGAGGTTCTCCAGATACTAAATAAATGATTCAAGTAGAGATGAAATCGCAAGAGCTGAAAATTTCTAAATGGAAGTTTTCAGCTCTTGTGCTAAGAATCGGAAGTTTCTTAAAAGCTAAAATATTCAGAATAAAAATGTTTTTCTTGACGGTCTTATTAATAATTAGTATAATAATAAATAAGATATAATAATATATACTTAACACATATTATTCATTTTGGAGGGATACAAATGACCTTAGGGGGAAGGAGGGAACTGATTACAGATTGGAGTTATCATTGGCCAAGAGAAAGACCGGTTAAGCAATTATACTAAAAAATTGGAGGTGGAACGATGACTGAACTCATCTTGTCCAGATTACAATTCGCAGTGATCACTTCTTACCATTTCTTGTTCGTGCCGTTAACCCTGGGACTATCAGTCTTGGTTGCGATGATGGAGACTTGGTATGTGAAGACTGGAAATGAAACGTACAAAAAAATGACGAAGTTCTGGGGAAAATTATTCTTAATCAACTTTGCCATGGGTGTTGTGACCGGGTTAGTCCAAGAGTTTCAATTTGGAATGAATTGGTCTGAGTACTCAAGGTTTGTCGGGGATATTTTCGGAGCCCCTTTGGCCATTGAAGCTTTAGTAGCCTTTTTTCTGGAATCTACGTTTATCGGTGTTTGGGTATTTGGCTGGGATAAATTGCCCAAAAAGGTACATGCCCTGAGTATTTGGCTGGTGGCCATTGCTACCAATGTGTCCGCACTTTGGATTTTGATTGCCAACTCTTTTATGCAAGAGCCAGTCGGATATATTTTGCGAAATGGCCGGGCGGAGATGACCGATTTCTTTGCCTTAATTACTAATCCCCATGTGTTTTATCAGTTTCCGCATACTGTACTCAGCGGATTTGTAACCGCGGCCTTCTTCGTCATGGGAATTAGCGCTTATCATCTACTGAAAAAGAACCACCTTGACGTATTTCGTCGTTCATTCCACATGGCCGTGATTTTCGGGTTAATCAGTGCCTGCGCAGTCGCAGGAGTTGGGCATTTACAAGCAATGCATCTTGTAGAAGCTCAACCGATGAAAATGGCTGCTGCCGAGGCTCATTGGGAGACCGAAAATCCGGCTGGGTTATTGTTATTCGCCTCCATCGATGAAAAGGCACAGCAAAACACCTCTGAGCTTAAAATTCCTGGTATGTTGAGTTTCCTTTCCTACAATCGTTTCACGGGGGAAGTTAAGGGAATTCACGAGCTTCAGGCTGCTGCAGTCCAGCAATATGGGCCAGGCAACTATGTCCCACAGGTAACTTCATTGTTCTGGAGCTTCCGGATTATGTTACTGGCTGGCATGTGGTTAGTGTTGATGCCGCTCCTCGGACTATATTTCTATAAGTCAAATCGTCTAGAACAAAAGACTTGGTTCTTAAAAATTGCCCTATGGACGATTCCTATACCTTATATTGCAAACACTGCGGGTTGGTATATGGCTGAAGTCGGGCGTATGCCTTGGATCGTTTATGGTTTGCAAAAAGTTGATGCAGGTCTATCCACCTCAGTTTCGGCGCTGTCTATCCTGATTACCTTTGTCGGCTTTACTCTGATTTATGGAGTGTTGGCAGTAGCCGACGTTTACCTCTTGCTTAAGTTTATTAAGAAGGGTCCGGAAGACGTTAGCACGGATGAAACACTGAAAAGTGGAATAAAGGGGGCGTCGTTATGGACTTAAACATCTTGTGGTTCATACTCATCACCGTCTTGTTTGTCGGATTCTTTTTTCTGGAAGGCTTTGATTTCGGTGTAGGAATTCTACTTCCTTTCCTAGGGAAAAACGACACGGAACGCCGAGTGATCATCAATACCATCGGACCGGTCTGGGACGGGAATGAGGTCTGGTTGATTACGGCCGGTGGGGCGATGTTTGCGGCTTTTCCTAATTGGTATGCAACGTTGTTTAGTGGTTTCTATCTTGCGCTGTTTCTGATATTGGCCGCTATAATTATCAGGGGCGTTGCCTTTGAATTTCGCAGCAGTGACAGCGGTCTTCGGTGGCGGAACACCTGGGATTGGATGATCTTTACGGGTAGTTTCCTGTCTGCACTCCTTTGGGGTGTCGCTATGACGAATATTGTTAAGGGAGTACCGATTGATGCCAAGATGCAATACGTGGGGACCTTCTTCACCTTGCTCAATCCTTATGCTATTGTCGGCGGTCTAACCACACTGTTGGTTTTCATGCTTCACGGTGCCTTATATCTCAACTTAAAGACGACTGGAGAGATGGCTGAGCGGGCGTCGAACACTGCTAAAACGATCGGGTTGGTTGCCATCCCAGTTGTTCTTCTGTTTGCTGGATTAACCTATTTCCAAACCGATCTGTTTGCTAATCTTGGGGCTGGTATTACGTTGCTAGCATCCGGAGTAGTCCTAGTTATGACCAATCTTTTGGTACGTTCCCGTAAGGGGGGCTGGGCTTTTATTGCCAATGGTGTAACTATTCTCTTGTTCACGGTAGCTTTGTTCTGGGGACTCTTCCCACGCGTAATGGTCTCTAGTCTCAATCCAGAGTGGAGTCTAACCATCTGGAACGCCTCATCCAGTCCGTACACGCTGAAGATTATGACGATCATTGCTCTGACGATGGTGCCGATCGTTCTTTTGTATCAGGGCTGGACCTATTGGGTCTTTCGCAAACGCGTTACAGAAAAAGACCTTCACTATTAAGATGATATCCTTTAGAATGAAGGGGCAAGATATACACATCTTGCCTCTTCATTTTCTGCTTAGCTCTTTAATGTAGGGCAGAAAGCGAACCGTCCCTTCTCCCATTCCTAGCAGAAAATATAAGCTTTCGGGTAATTGTGCTCATAGTAGGGGCACGATGCCTCGTGCCCATTTCCGTCGGTGCGTCCTTTGATAATTATGATGTCATGTCTACAGCCAGGGCACGATGCCTCGTGCCCCTACGAATTCGAAATTTCTGATATCCGTGAACAATAAAGGACCGAGGCGCAGCCGAGGTTTTTCTTAGGAGATGACCTAATGTTCGATAAGCGGTTAGTTCAAGAGGGGAGGCCTGTTAGGGGGTATCTATTGCTCATAGTCGGGATGGGCATTGGGATCACTCTACTGGCGGTCGCTCAGGCTTGGTTTTTATCCCGTGTCGTTGCCGGGGTTTTCCTAAATGGGGCTACCCTCAAGACAGTCAGGAATCCTCTTTGCCTAATTCTCGGGATCATGGTGCTGCGGGCGGTGTTGCAATGGGTCAGTGAAATTAGTGCTCATGAAGCGGCCTCTCGCCTAAAGTCGAGTCTGCGCCAACGTTTGATGAGGCATCTTGTATCCTTAGGTCCTGTGTATGCACGGGGGGAAAGGACGGGAGAGTTAGTCACTACGGTGGTGGAGGGGATTGAGTCTTTAGAGGAATATTTTTCAAAGTACTTGCCCCAATTGCTTCTCGCCGCAGGAATACCGCTACTTATTTTAGGCTTTGTTTTCCCCTTAGATTGGAAATCTGGGAGTATTCTACTCCTGACGGGTCCGCTCATTCCTGTCTTTATGATTCTAATTGGAAAGATGGCTGAGAAAAAATCCCTTCATCAATTCCAAAGTCTGAGCTGGATGAGCGCCCATTTCTTAGACATTTTGCAGGGAATGACGACGCTCAAAGTGTTTGGCCGGGCCAAAGATCAAACGCGAGTGATTGCGAGAGTCAGTGATTCGTTTCGCAAAGCCACGCTAGGTGTATTGAGGATCGCTTTTTTATCGGCCCTAGTGTTGGAGTTCTTAGCAACAATGAGTACAGCTTTAGTAGCCGTAACCATTGGGTTAAGGCTAGTCTCAGGAACTCTCTCTTTTTCTGCGGGGTTGTTTCTCCTACTGCTTGCTCCCGAATTTTACACGCCCTTAAGAACACTGGGCTTAAATTTCCACGCGGGCTTGTCGGGGGTAAATGCAGCGGGGCGAATCTATGAAATCCTGGATTGCCCTTTAATGAGTGATGGAGAAGACAAGTCAGTATTATCCTCTAATTTTCATATTTCCTTTCAAAACGTCTGCTTAACTTATCAACTGGGAGAGGCTCCAGCTTTAAATGGAATTAACCTAGCTCTGAAATTTGGCGAAAAAATTGCTTTTGTGGGTCCCAGTGGAGCGGGTAAAACTTCGATTGCCCAGCTATTGCTGCGCTTCATAGACCCTTCTGCGGGGGAGATTTTCGTCAACGAAGCTTTGCTGGAGACAATTTCGCAAGAGAATTGGCGGAAACAGATTGCCTACGTACCACAGACCCCGTATCTTTTTGCAGGCAGCATTACAGAAAATATTCACTTCGGTCGGCCTTCCGCAACGTTCGAAGAGGTCAAGAGTGCAGCACAAGAGGCTTCAGCCCATGAATTTATTAGCAAACTACCAGACGGTTATGATACTCTCCTCGGCGAAGGTGGCACTCGCTTAAGCGGCGGGCAGGCCCAAAGGATCGCCATCGCAAGGGCCTTTTTGAAAGATGCCCCCTTGCTCATTATGGATGAAGCGACGTCTGGCTTGGATCTGGAGAGTGAGCACGCAGTTCAGCAGGCTTTGAAACGGTTAATGCAGGGAAAGACGGCAATAATCATCGCCCATCGGCTGAGTACCGTTCGTCACGCGGATCGCATCCTGGTCATGGAACAGGGGCAAATCGTCGAACAAGGTAAGCACGAGGAATTAATGAGAGAGCAGGGACTTTATTATCGATTGGTGACAGAATATCGAGGTGACTCAATATGAAGAGCATGATCTGGTTAATCCGTTTGATGATACCCAACTGGCGGCGCATCCTCTTGGCTTTGATTTTAAGTGCGCTTACGATTACGAGTCATATTGGCTTAATGGCGACGTCTGCCTATCTTTTGGCGCGCGCTGCCCTTCATCCTCCCATACTCGATCTCATGGTAACCATCGTCGGAGTCCGCTTTTTTGGCCTCTCGCGCGCGGTCTTTCGCTACTTAGAGCGCTATATATCTCATGACGTGACGTTTCGAGTCTTAAGCCAAATTCGGGTGAAGTTTTATCAAGGCCTGGAACCGCTGGCTCCGGCCCGGTTGTTAAACTTTCGAAGTGGGGATCTACTCAGCCGGATTGTGGCGGATGTGGAGATTCAGCAGAATCTCTTTTTACGGGTTTTTGCGCCGCCGTTCGTTGCCTTATTAGTCCTCTTAGGATATGGAATTTTTTTAGCCCGTTTTGATGTGCGCTTTTCTGCTATTCTTGCCGCCTGCTTTCTAGTAGGTGGACTCGGAATTCCATGGGTAATAAAAGGTTTGAGCAGAGGGGTCGGGCGCCAGCTGGTCGTCTTAAAAGCAACGTTGAATACACAGGTTGCCGATGCCCTCTTGGGAATCACAGAATTGGTGGCTTATGGTCAAGCTCAAGCCTACTTAGACAAAATTCAGCGAACGGACAACGAATTACTGGGTCAACAACGTCGAATTGCTAAGCTTTCCGCATTGTCTTCCGCCCTGATGGGGATGATTGCCAATCTTGGTCTATGGCTCGTCCTCGTTCTGGGGATACTGCTCGTGGAAAAAGGGAAATTGAGCGGGGTGAACCTAGGGATGTTAGCTCTGGGAACGTTTAGCAGCTTTGAAGCGTTGTTTCCCTTAGCCCTGGTCCCGCATCATTTGGAACAAAACCGTGCGGCCGCGGATCGCTTGCTGGAGTTGATCGAGGCTGAACCAGCTGTAAAGGAGAGTGGGGCACTGTCTCCTAAACCGGATGGACTGGACTTATCCTTTGAAGGGGTGTGCTTTAAGTATGATCAAGACGAACCCTGGGCTCTAAATCGTCTGTCGTTTCGGATCCCCAGGCAAGGCAAGGTGGCGATCGTCGGCCCGAGTGGAGCGGGTAAAACCAGCGTGGTGAATCTTCTTCTGCGCTTTTGGGAATACGACGAAGGGCGAATTGACTTGGGTGGGCATTCGATACGAGAGTATACTCAGGAGGATGCTCGGGGCCTCATGGGAGTGGTTACTCAGCGAACGCATCTCTTTAACGCCACTATTCGGGAAAATCTGCTTTTGGCGAAACCTGAAGCTACGGATGAAGAACTAATTCAAGCATCTCAACAGGCTAAGCTCCATGATTTTATTCTGTCTTTGCCCCAAGGGTATGACAGCTACGTCGGGGAAGGTGGATTTAAACTATCGGGTGGCCAGAGACAGCGTTTGGCAATGGCCCGAGTTTTTTTAAAAAACGCTCCGATCTTAATTCTTGACGAAGCCATGGCAGGGTTGGATCCTTTGACCGAACGGGAGGTCATGGATGAAGTCTATCAACTGATGGAAGGGCGTACTACCCTAGTGATAACGCATCGCTTGATTGGCTTAGAGAAGATGGATGAGATTCTCGTACTCGACAAGGGTCAGATCGTAGAACGGGGTAAGCACAAAGAACTCCTCCAGCAGAAAGGGCTTTATCGTAGGCTGTGGGAGACTGAATGCTAGTCTTCGTTCTCCGTCCCTTGTTCTAGGAGGGATTCGGCTTCATGGGCTGGGAGGGTTTGAACGTTTTTAAGCTTGCGTGCTATAGTTCGAGACTTTCTAGTTGCAGTTTCGATGGTGTTGCTTGCTTCTTGGAGTTTCTTCTGAGTTTTTTCAAGGACCTCCACAAACTTTCCGAATTCCGTTTTTACGGCACTAAGTAAGTTCCATACTTCGCTAGAACGTTTTTCTATAGCTAGAGTTCTGAACCCCATTTGTAGACTATTGAGGAGGGCAGCCAGCGTGGTGGGCCCAGTAATGACAACTTTGTACTCTCGTTGGAGAATTTCGCAGAGGCCGGGGCGTCGTAATACCTCCGCATACAATCCTTCAACTGGTAAGAACAAGATGCCAAAATCTGTAGTATTGGGAGGATCAATGTATTTTTCTCGAATGGTTTTAGCCTCTAGTTTGATGCAGTTTTCCAGCGATTTATTGAGTTCTTCAATGCGAGGGAGGTTGGCTTGATCCTGAGCTTCAACCAACCGTTCATAATCTTCCATCGGAAATTTTGCATCGATCGGAAGCCAAATAATACTGTCGTGCCCGTCCCGAGCGGGGAGTTTAATGGCAAATTCGACGCGGTCGTTGCTGCCTACTTTGGTTATGACATTTGTGGCATATTGTTCGGGAGTTAAAATTTGCTCTAGTAAATTTCCCAGTTGAATTTCCCCCCAAATGCCGCGGGTTTTAACATTGGTTAGGACCTTCTTTAAGTCGCCGACGCCGGAAGCCAAGGTTTGCATTTCCCCAAGCCCTTTGTGCACGGCTTCTAAGCGTTCACTCACTAATTTGAAGGATTCGCCTAGGCGTTGCTCAAGGGTAGCGCTTAGTTTTTCATCCACGGTTGCACGCATTTGATCTAGTTTTTTTCCATTATCTTGTTGAATGAGGAGAAGCCGTTCTTCCACCGTTTTGCGCAGCTGTTCTAATTTTTGATCATTTGTTTTTGTTAAGGAGCCTAGCTGAATGGAGAAAATATCCAATTGATTTCTTTGGAGGTTGGCGATTTCGGCCATGCGTGCCAGAATAGACTCGTTAAAGGAATGGACAGACTGGTTAAGCTCTTCACGGACTTGGCGAGCGTTAGACGTGGATTCTTCTCGATTTTTAGAGATTTCACCATTGACGAGGCGTTCGTTACGTTCAAGATTTTTCTCTATAGAAGCAAATTTGCTCTCGAATTGGAGAAAGGGGGTACGAGACGAGCGGATTAATAGGAGAATAAGTAAGATGATGGTAATGATGACAAGTAAAATTAACCCGATCAGTAGTGGTTCTGTCATAAAGGTGCCTCCTGCATTGTAGTGTGCTTTTGATTAACACTTTATCATATTGGAGAGACATACTTTACTAAGAATTGAAAATAACTATTATCAACAAGGCTTAGGCGCCTTAAAATATTAAATAATAATTTCCATTCGTAGGAGAATAAATCTTTATTCCGTTGTCATAATAGGCAAGTATATATAATATTATTTCGATATGAAGGATATTCAGACATAAAAAGAGAAATTTATAATACAGAGAAGAGAAAATAATTCATTCAAGATTAAATTATGGAGCTTCAATGGAAGGGTATGCCTTGGTTTGATATTGGAGGAAAAAATGAAAAAATTTAAGATAAATGTAACTAGTCTAATAATTGCGGGCTTGATCTTCGGCTTAGGTGGCCTATCCTTTTTGACCTATATTAAAACGAGAGCTGTTTTAATGACTAATTTAGAAACACAAATATCTTCGCTGACGGTATCTTCGAGTGCTGAAGTCGGCTTGTGGTTACTAGCCCATAAAATGGGAATGGAGGTCATGGCCAACACTCCACTCATTGAAAGTGGAGATAAGAAGGCGATTATTTCCTATCTGAAAAAAGAAACTGAGCGTAATAAAGACTATGAGCAATTCTTTGTAGCGGACAACTTGGGCGTAGTTTTGTCAGATTCTGGCCAGGTTGGTAGTGCAGCCGACCGCTATTACTTCAGGAAAGTCATGGCTACGGGCATGTCACAGATATCAGATCCCTTGATTTCTTTAGGAAGCGGCAACCAGATTATTGTCGTTGCGGCTCCGATTCTAAAAGATGATAAGGTGGTTGGGGTCATAGGTGGCAATGTTAACCTGACAGAGCTCACCAAAATTGTCACGTCGAAAAAAGCCGGAGAGATTGGCAGCACCTTTATTGTTCAACAAGACGGTCTGATTATTAGTCACCCGGACCACGAATTAATCATGACGTACAATCCCCTCAAGGATGATAAGGCCTCACCAGATTTTAAAGACGCTGTCTCCAAGATGATTCAAGGAGAAACCGGATTTGCAAGGTATTCTTATAAAAGTGAGAATAAATATTTAGCGTATGCTCCAGTACCAGGGGTCAAATGGTCTATGGGGGTGGCAGTCCCTGTAGCTTATGTCGCCAATCAGCTTCGTTATCTGCCGATCTATTTTATAGTGATGACCATTTTTTTTGGTTTTAGCTTGGCATATTGCTTGAGTCGCTGGCTTGTCGTCCCTCTTACTAAATTAGCTAATTTTACCACAGAGTTTAATGATAATTTGAATCAAAAAGTGGATATTTGTCAGATTAAGAGTCCCGTGATTGAAGTAATAGCTCTGGCAGTTAACTTTCAGAAGATGGTGGTAGCAGTTCAGGAAAGCTTCCAGGATTTAAGAAGCTCGAATGCCAATTTAGAAGGCGAAATTTTAGAGCGGACAATGGTTCAAGAAAATCTAGAGAAAAGCTATGGGGAACTGGCAAATTCTGAGGAAAAACTAAGGCGCAACTACGAGAAACTTCAATTCAAAGAAGTTGCGCTCGGAGAATCAGAACGACGATTTCGCTCCATGCTTGAAAATGTTGAGCTTATTACCGTAATTATCGATAAGAACGGTGACACAATTTTCTGTAATGACTTTGCTCTAAAGCTAACTGGGTATCAAAAGACTGAAGTGATCGGACAAAATTATTTTGAGATCTTTATCCCTGATGAGATGCTAGGGAATGCAAAAGCTTGGTTTGAAAAGGTATTGAACAAGAAGACATTTATAGGCCACAATAACTATCCCATTCAAACTAAAACCGGGGAAAGACGTTTGGTCGGTTGGAATAATACCTTCCTATTCGATCTCGAGGGCAACGTCTCTGGAATTTCCAGTATTGGTGAAGATATCACCGTGCGCAAGCAATTTCAAGAAAGACTTGAGCATATGAGCTTCCATGATGCCCTCACCGGACTTTATAATCGTACTTATTTTGAAGAAGAACTTCGTCTTCTTGAAGAAGGGTGTTTTGTCCCGGTGGGAATTATTGTCTGTGATGTCGATGGACTAAAATTGGTGAATGATACCCTCGGACACTCCACCGGTGATCAATTGCTTCGACTAGCGGCGGATATTATTAAGGCCTGTTTTCGTCCAGAGGATCTGATATTTAGAATAGGTGGCGACGAGTTTACAATAATATTGCCCAAAAGCGAATATTTGTTAGTTCAACAAGCCTGTCTTAGAATTAGGAAGGCTGTGGAAAAGTATAATGAACAAAACACGGAGTTTCCTCTTAGTTTATCTGTGGGGTTCTCTGTGAGTGGGCAAACAAGTGCGAACGTTAATGATGTATTTAAAGAAGCGGATAATAACATGTACCGTGAGAAGCTGCATCGTAGTAAAAGCACTCGGAGCGCTATAGTCTCGGCCCTTATGAAAGCACTTGAGGTCAGAGATTTTATTACTGAGGGGCATGCGGACCGTTTACAAGACATCGTGGTTTTACTAGGCGTGGAAATGGGTCTATCGGAGCGGAATCTTGCCGATTTACGTCTCTTGGCACAATTCCATGACATCGGTAAAGTAGGCATACCAGATCGTATACTTTTCAAACCAGGGCGTCTTAATAGCGAAGAATATAAAGAAATGCAGCGCCACAGTGAGATCGGACATCGAATTGCCCAATCTGCTCCCGACCTGCTGCCCATCGCTGATCAGATCCTGAGGCACCATGAGTGGTGGAACGGAGGGGGCTATCCTTTAGGACTTAAAGAGGATGAAATTCCCTTAGAGTGCCGTATTTTAGCAATTGCAGACGCTTATGATGCTATGACGACTGATCGTCCTTACCGGAAAGCTAAGAGCCAAGATCAAGCTTTCAAAGAATTAATGAATAATACTGGAATACAATTTGATCCTAACCTGGTTCCAGTATTTATTAGCGTGATGAGTTTTCATTCTGAAGCTTCTCATATAGGCTGATTGGAAAGGGCAATGCAATGACAACACATAAATTGTCATCGCGAAAGAAAATTAGAATAAAGGTAACAGGGGGAGCATTATAAAATGCTCCCCCTGTATTTCGGACATAGATAGACCGATTAATACGGCGTTTAGCTGAATGTCTGTTGGGATCTTAATAACTATTGTAAAGTTTTCATTAGCGTTGATAATTATTGATGTAGAGGAATGCTAAGCATTATTATTAAAGGCAATTCTCGAATTATGTCGAATATATACAAAATATAAAAAAGTTATTCTCCGCTTGCTGCCCTCGGCCCGAACACTTGCATCGTTGTATACGGAAACTTCATAAGCAATTTACATAGTCTCTCACTGTACTGTCCTCGCGGGCTGTTGGCTAGGCGATGATATATAAATACAAGAATAGTAGACAATTGGGGGTGCGAAAATGCATGAAGCGGATAAAAGAAATGCAGAGAATCTAGTACTTGAAAGATTTTTTACAATGAGTCTAGACTTGTTAGGTATAGTAGATGTGCAAGGAACTTTTATTAAACTAAACAAAGCATGGAAAAGTATACTTGGGTATCCAACAGAAGAACTCGTAGGTAGAAAATTCCTGGAATTCGTTCATCCAGATGATATTGATGCAACTGTAAAAGCTATGAATGATCTTACAGAACACAAGCAAGTGTTGAATTTTATAAATCGATATCAATGTAAAGACGATTCATATAGAAACATTGAATGGCAGTTACAGATTTATGAGGATACGATTTATGTTACTGCAAGAGATATTTCTGAGAGAAAAAAACTTGAACTGGAGATAGAAAACGATAAAAGATTTTTGAATTCTATTATAGATGCCATTCCAGACGTAATTTTCTTCAAAGATAGAGATAGTAAGTATATAGGGTGTAATAAATCTTTTGCGGAAAGAGTTGCAAACTCTGATAAAAAAGCCGTACGCGGAAAGGGAGACTTTGACTATTTCAATGAGTCAGTGGCTACTCAAAATGTAATACAAGACAAGGAAATCATGGATTCGCAAAAGAGTGTATTCAATTACATCTCCTTGGATACACCTCAGGGAATTGTCGATTACGAAACGATAAAGACTCCTTTTTATGACGAAAACGGAGTCGTCATGGGGGTCATAGGTATTGCCAGGGATATCTCCGCACGAAAATTCATTGAAGAAAAGCTGCGGCTAAGCGAGGAGAAATTTAGGCTTCTTTTTGAAAATATGACAAACTGTTTTTCCCTCCAAGAAGTTATTGTGGATGATAAGGGTGAGGCTGTCGATTTTCGATATTTAATGGTAAACAAAGCCTATGAAATCCAAATGAATCAGCCCTTTGAAGACATCATTGGCAAGACTAGACTGGAGATTAATCCGGCAACTGATAAAGAATTAATCCAAAAGTATTGTGAAGTTGGCTTAACGGGAAAGCCGCTTCATTTAGAATATTTTTCAAAAACTACGAATCAATATTTTAAAACATTCTCCTATAGCACGCAAAAAGGGTCGTTCGCCTCAATCTTAGAGGATGTAACCAAGAGAAAAGCAGTGGAAATTGCTTTGAAAGAAAGTGAAGAGCGGTTTAAGCAAGCCCATGAAAACTTTAAAAAGTTCTTTAATTCTATTGATGACCTTTTATACGTTGTCGATCATCAAGGCGTAATTAAGCAGGTGAATAACACAGTCTGTGAGAGATTAGGATATTCCGAAGATGAGCTTATTGGAAAATCAGTGTTGTTGGTCCACCCGGAAAACAGAAGAGGAGAAGTAGTGAATATTGTAAATGATATCTTATCCGGTAAAATTGATTATTCCCCATTACCTGCAATCACGAAATCTGGCCAAGAGATTCCGATGGAAACACGTATTACTACTGGAGAATGGAACGGTGAACCCGTGACATTTGGGGTTATGAAAGATATATCAGCTATTACTAGGTCTGAAGAAAAATTTTCTAAGGCGTTCAATTCAGCATCTGTTTTAATGGCCATTGAAACAATCGAGGATTGGCGTTATCTGGATGTCAATGATACGTTTCTAAAAACACTGGGTTTCGATCGGAAAGAGGTTATCGGGAAGAAATCGTCAGATATCCATATATATTCTGACAGGGAAAGAAGCGCTATTGATAAAGCCTTTGAAACAGAGGGTAGGGTACATAATCTTGAAGTATCCATCATGGGACGTGATGGCTCAGTGCATACGTGTATTTATTGTGCCGAGTCTATAACGATTGGAGAGATCCCATGCTTACTCAAGTCTCTAACGAACATTACCAAACGAAAAGAGATCGAAGAACTAAAAAGAAAGACAGAACTGGAATTAAAGCAGGCGAAGGAAGCTGCTGAAACTGCAAATATAGCAAAAAGCCAGTTCCTAGCGAATATGTCTCATGAGATAAGGACTCCTTTGAATGGGATTGTCGGTTTCATAGAACTACTCTCCAGTATGCCACTTGAAAGGGAACAAGCAAATTACTTAGCAGAGGTTAAGGCCTCTTCTGACGCATTGCTATTATTGATTAATGATATATTGGATTATTCGAAAATCGAAGCGGGGATGTTGTTGATCGAAACTATACCGTTTAATCTTCATCGACTCGTGGAAGAGGCGGTTTCACTATTTTCTCCCAAAGCTCACGGAAAGGGTATTGAAATCGTTTCATATATTGCGACTGGAGTACCCCGCGGAGTTCAAGGGGATCCCGGTAGACTGAGACAGGTATTAAACAACATTATTGGAAACGCTGTCAAATTCACAGATGAGGGTGAAGTTGTTGTTATAGTAAAGGCTTTGAAAGAAACTAAAGAAAAGGTACTTTTGCAGATTGAGATTCAGGATACAGGGATCGGTATGTCTGATGAGACAAAACGAAAGTTATTCCAGGTTTTTATGCAAGCAGATGCTTCTACAACAAGGAAGTATGAAGGAACCGGTCTGGGACTTTCTATCTCCAAAAAGATACTAGAGCTTATTGGCGGCAATATTGAAGTAGAGTGCGAGCTGGACAAAGGTAGCACATTTATCATCACGTTCGAGCTAGAAAAAATGGAACAGCAAGACGATTTGAAGAGACTCACACTCAATAAACTCAATAATTTGAACAATTTAATAGTAATGATCGTCGATGATAATCACAATAATAGGATGATCTTCAGCGAATATCTTGGTGAGACTGAATGCGAAGTGATTGTTGCCAAAGATGGCGTAGAGGGACTTGAGATTCTTAAAGGACTAGCGTCTGAAAGTTTGCCTCAAATTCTCTTGGTCGATTACATGATGCCAGGAATGAGTGGTTATGAATTTGGGAAACAGATGTTACAGGATGAACGGTTAAGGAATATTCGCCTTATTCTGATAACCTCCGCAGCTCAGAGAGGGGATACAAGGCTAGCCCAAGATATTGGATTTTCTGGTTACCTTTCAAAGCCGGTACGGAAAATGGAGTTAATTGATTTAATTTCAAGTGTTGCTGCTTTAGAGCCTCAGAAAACATTGAAAAATCTGGTTACTAGACATTTAATCAGCGAGGAGCATTGTCAGAGAAAAGATATTAAGATTCTACTCGTTGAAGATATGTTGGCAAATCAGAGATTAGAAATGATGATGTTGATAAAGCTTGGTTATTCACCAGAACTCGCCATAAATGGGCAACAGGCAGTCGAGCTCTGCAATGCCAAACAATTTGATTTAATCTTCATGGACTGTCAAATGCCCGTTATGGATGGCTATGCAGCAACGGATCAAATTAAAAGGGCAAGTAAGTTGAATACAAATACGCCAGTTATTGCGATGACTGCCCATGCTATGGAAGGTGACCGAGAAAAGTGTATTGTTGCTGGTATGGATGACTATATTAGCAAACCAGTCACTATGGCTGTTATCAAAGCAAAACTTGAGAAATATCTGAAGGGGGTAATACCGGATACTTTTCAATAACTATTCAGGGCGCGACCGCAGGGGTGATGTCGTGGTGAATATGTTGAGCCTTTGTAAAGAAGTATTTGAAAACATGGAAGGTCAGGCGTCTTTTAAGACGTCTGGCTTTTGTTATTATTAATATCTAAAGGATATACAGGAAAGACGTGAAAATACTTAATAAGTTTGTCCTCCTATCCCTTGTTCTTCGTAGCTACAAAAGCCCTTCGCTTAGAAACTCGAAAAAAGTAATAATTAAACATTCTATTGAAGGTTATTCTCAAATAATAACGAATATATACAAAATATAGTGAATCTTCTTGAGTTTTAGAAACCTGGATGAAACCCTTAATAAACATATTTCTATTATTCTACTACTACTGCTGCTGGGGAAATTTGTCTATACAGAGAATAATTCTGTGAAAGTTTTCTGAAAAAACGTGTGAAGAGATAAGACGTTAGGAGCTAGTATCATGGGGAAAACAAATGATCATGTGATAATTGATCTTCTGCTGTATAGGATAGTCTTCTTGTTTGCCGCGATTGTCACCCCTCTTATTACCTATCTTTGGAAATATCAGAATGCTGATTACGCATCAAGTCAATTAATGGGTTGGGTTATGACAACTCTATTTGCAGCATTCTGTCTGGGATCATTTATAAGTGAAGGATTTCGTAAGAACATCATTTTCTCTGTGTACGCGCTCTGTCTCGCTTCGACCCTGTCGGCACTCTATTTTGCTTATGTCAACAACTTCAACATTGAATATACCTCACTGCTGCTTCTGACAACAATTTGTGTATCGGTCATTTTGAAAAGGCCCCTATTACTAGCGTACTACTATTTAATAATTCTAGTTCTTATGGTTGCCGCGCTTTACTTTTCAAGCAAAACATTTATAAAGAAGGATAGCCTTATTATTATCTTTGCGATTGTTTTCGCTATCTCCCATCTTAACACTTGGCTTAGATACAAGGCACACAAGAAGTTGCAGAGCAGTGAGGAACAGTACAGACTTTTGGTTACAGAAATGAAACAAGGGCTTGCTGTCCATGAAGTGATATGCGACGAAGTAGGCAAGGTTGTTGCTTATCGTTTTCTTGATGTCAATGACAGTTTTAAGAACTTGACAGGTCTTAAAAACGAAACTATTTTTCGGAAAACAGTATTCAAAATACAGTCGGGGACTGAAGGTTACTGGAACGAAAAGTATGGTCATGTAGCGATGACTGGTGAGCCGCTTCAGTATGAAAATTATTCTAGGGAGCTAGACAGATATTTTGAAATTGTTGTTTATTCTCCAAGATATATGCAGTTTGCGGTTATCATATCGGATATAACTGAACGAAAAAAACTGGAAACGGCACAACGCGTGATGATGCAGGAGATGGAAATCTCGAAATCAGCGGCTGAGACTGCAAATATTGCAAAAGGTCAATTTCTTGCTAATATGTCACACGAAATAAGGACTCCTTTGAATGGGATTGTTGGGTTCATAGAACTACTTTCAGGGATGCCACTTGAAAGAGAACAAGCAAGTTACTTAGCAGAGGTTAAGGCTTCTTCTGATGCATTACTTTTACTGATTAATGATATATTAGATTACTCTAAAATCGAAGCGGGGATGTTATTGATTGAAAGGATACCGTTTAATCTTCATAGACTTGTGGAAGAGGCGGTTTCTTTGTTTTCCCCAAAAGCCCACGGGAAGGGTATTGAAATAGTTTCATATATTGCGACTGGGGTCCCCCTTGGAGTTCAAGGAGATCCCGGCAGACTGAGGCAGGCCTTAAATAACATCATAGGAAACGCAGTTAAATTCACAGAAAAGGGCGAAGTTGCAGTTATAGTAAAGGTGTTGAAAGAAAGTAACGAAAAGGTGTTTTTGCAGATTAAAATTCAGGATACGGGGATCGGTATGTCTGAGGAAACCAAGGGCAAGTTGTTCCAAGCTTTTACGCAAGCCGATGCGTCGACAACTCGGAAGTATGAAGGAACTGGTCTGGGACTCTCTATCTCTAAAAAGATTATAGAGCTGATAGGTGGTAATATTGAAGTAGAAGGCGAGCTGGATAAAGGCAGCACCTTTACCATCACGTTCGAGCTAGAAAAATGGGAACTAGAAGATGATTTGCAAAGACTCACCCTCAATAAACAAAATAATTTGAATAATCTAACAATAATGATTGTCGATGATAACGAAAGTAATAGGATGATTTTCCGAGAATACCTTGGTGAGACTAGATGTAAGGTCATTAGTGCAAAAGATGGGCTAGAGGGTCTTGAGATACTCAAAGGGTTAGCTTCTGAAAGTTTGCCTCAAATTGTACTCGTGGACTTCATGATGCCTGAAATGAATGGCCATGAATTTGGGAGACAGGTATTGAAGGAAGAAAGGTTCAGAGATATAAGGCTAATTTTGATTACCTCCGCAGCGCATAAAGGAGATGCAAAATCAGCCAAAGATATTGGATTTTCCGGTTACCTTTCGAAGCCTGTCCGTAAGAAGGACTTAATTGCAGCTATTTTGGGTGCTGTCGTTTTAGAGGTACCAGAAACAAGAGGAAATTTAGTAACAAGACATTCTAGGGTTGAAGAACCTAGTCAGGTTATAAATAGTAGTATCTTACTCGTAGAAGACATGCTGCCAAATCAGAGGTTAGGAATGATTATGTTGAGAAAGCTTGGCTATTCAGTGGAACTGGCTATAAATGGGCAACAGGCAGTCGAGTTATGCAATGCCAAGAAATTTAATCTAATCTTAATGGACTGTCAAATGCCTGTGATGGACGGCTATGAAGCCACAGAACAGATTAAAAAGACGAGTATCTTTAATCAAAACACTCCAGTCATCGCGATGACTGCCCATGCTATGGAAGGTGATCGAGAGAAATGTATTGCAGCCGGTATGGATGACTATATTAGCAAACCGATCACTATGGTAGTGCTCAAGGAGAAATTGGGAAATGCTTAGCTAACCAGGAGATGTGATTATCAGTTTGGATCCATTTGGTGCATCGTGTTCAGAGGATAGCACAAATGAAGAATTTTGTGCTTTTGGCATATGAACTAGTGCCAATTGATACTGTTATGCATCTGTAAATACGATACAATTTAACTGGATCTAGATTGAACTATAGAATTGATTTCTGAGATTTAGTAGTAGATGATGAATATCACAGTGTTGATATGTGGAGGTGTAATAATGCCAATCGTAACAGGTGTCTGTTTTCTTTTCTCCTTGTCGTTCTATGGAATAGGATATTCGGAAATGTTGTTTCTCAAGAATATAGAATGTAATACTTATGACAGTAATACTCAAGTATCATTAACACTAACGATAAGCTGTTTTGTTTTGGCAATCTTTTTTGTTGTAATCGGATTTCTTGTCTTTTACATTAAGCGCCGTAGAGAGCAAAAAGTAATTGGCATAAATGACATCCAATCCAGGGGAAGATCGCTTAACGAATCGGCTGATAAAAGTCGAACGAGCTCAATTTTGGTCCGAACTCAATTGAAGCGCTCTAAATTGAGTTTGGACCTAGACAGGAGAGTATCTTCCTAGAATTCACAAATAAATCCTCGTCAATCTAATTTGAAATGATGGTTCGGGGACAAAAAGATTTAGGCTGAATCGAATCGTGCGATAAATAGAATTCAGGAGGAAGCTTGTGTGAAGAAAGCAATTATGATTGTTGTAGCGACTGTTTTAGTCGCTTTGTCCATAGTAGGATGCAATAAAGGCATATCCAATCCTACCAACAATACCGGTCTTGAGGGAACAAGCAAGCAAGTCAACAGTTCGAACAAAGACGGGAAAAAGACGATTGCCTTGGTGATGAAAACCTTGACAAATCCATTCTTTATCGAAATGGAGAAAGGGGCGCGCAAGGCAGAAAACGAGTTGGGTATTAATTTGATTGTCAAAACAGGTGCTAAAGAGACTTCAATTGAGCAGCAGATTTCCATCGTAGAAGGACTGATTAGCTCACAAGTGGATGCAATAGTCATTGCACCAGGAAGTTCGACTGACTTGATCCCGGTTCTCAAAAAAGCGCATGATGCGAAGATTCAAATTGTAAACATTGATAACAGGTTGGATCCAACGTTTTTAAAGAAGATGGGGTTGACAGATGTTCCCTTTATCAGCGTAGACAATGAAGAAGGGGCCTATCAATCTGCTAAATATATCAGCGATAAAATTACAAAGCCGACGAAAGTAGCTATAATCGAAGGAATTCGTGGTGCGGATAATGCGGAGCAACGAAAAAAGGGAGCATTAAAGGCTTTTAGTGAAAATTCGAACATTCAAATAGTGGCCAGTGAAACTGCCAATTGGAAAATTGATGAAGCTCTCACTGTAACGTCGGCGATTTTTGTTAAAAACCCTGACATCGGGGCAATCTTCTGTGCCAATGATATGATGGCCTTAGGAACAATCCAATATTTGGATAAATTTAAGCGAAACGATGTGTTGGTAGCGGGGTTTGATGATTTAGAAGAGGTAGAAAGAGCAATTAGTAAAGGGAAAATGCAGGTGACGATTAATCAACAGGCAGATATTCAAGGTTATACCGGTGTTATGTATGCTTTTGGGATGTTGAATGGAAAGAAACAACCACCGGAAACTATTATTGAAGCCAAAGTGATCACTTCGAGCAAATAATCTGCGAATGGCTATCCTATCTAACGGGCGAAAGGATTGTCCTATGTTTAGAAAATCAATTAATATGTCAATAACCCAAAGGCTTTATATTTATATATTATTAGCTTGCGTGATTCCGCTAGCCCTTTTTGGCAGGATGTCCTATGTCAAGTCAAAATCAATTATTGAGAACGAAATCAACAAATCCTCGTTGAACTTGATGGAAGAGAAGCAACGGCATTTAGGTGTCATTATGGAAGAAGTAGAAGGGTTGATTGCTAATTTATCAAGTATTGAAGATATTAAGGACGTGCTGGCCAATAATGAAAATCAGATCACTGATTTTGAACGATTAGCGACGCAAGCCAAAATAGGTTATTTACTGAGCAGTTATACAAATCTAAAAGGGTTAATCTCAATCGATATATACTCATTAAAAGGCGAGCATTATCACGTGGGAGATACCCTTGATGTCCAGGAAATTAATGTAGAGGCCAAGGAAAAATTATACAATGAAGTGTTAAAATCGGGAAAATCAGTCCTCTGGGAGGGTATAGAAGATAACATCAATTTAAAATCGAAAAATAAAAAAGTGATTGTTATTGGGAAAGTACTTAAAACAATTGATCCGAATACGTTCACTGAAAAGCCAATAGGCTTACTCTTAATTAACTATGATATTGAAGTTCTATATAATCATTTTACTAGTACCTCTAATGTTACAGAATGTATGATTCTGGATAGGAACAACAGAATCGTATACCATCCGGACATATCAAAGATTGGTGACCAACAAAGTGGAGAATTATCGAATATGAAGGGATATTCAGGCAGTTTTATTACCACAGTGAAAGGTGAAACCAATCAGATTTTCTGGGATAAGTCAAATAAGAATTCATGGACGATTTTAGTACTTATACCCGAAAAGGGCATTTCCGAAAAGGTTAAAGATATCAGAAGAAATAATATTATATTCTTAATGCTTTCATTTGGTTTGGTGTTTGTATTTGCCCTTCTCATATCTAGAAGAATTGTAAGACCAATTAAGAAAATTACTCACTCCTTCCAAGAAATTCAAGAAGGGACGATGAATTTTAAAACCCGTTTAGAAGTAACCTCCAATGATGAAATTGGCGAGTTATCTAAATGGTTCAACGAGTTTATCCAAGGTCTAGAATTAAAGCTAAAGACAGAATTGGAATTAGTGCAGGCCAAGGAAGCTGCTGAGGCGGCAAATATTGCAAAAAGCCAATTCCTGGCTAACATGTCTCATGAAATAAGGACTCCTATGAATGGGATTATCGGTTATCTAGAACTGCTCTCTATGACGCCCTTGGAAAGAGAACAAGCAAGTTATCTAGCAGAGGTTAAGGCCTCTACAGACGGGCTACTATTATTGATAAATGAAATACTGGACTACTCGAAAATCGAAGCGGGGATGTTATTGATTGAACATATTCCGTTTAATCTTCATACCCTCGTGGAAGAAGCGGTTTCATTATTTTACCCAAAAGCTCAAGAAAAGGGTATTAAAATAGTTTCATATATTGCTACTGGAGTACCGCTTGGAGTTCAAGGAGATCCGGGTCGACTGAGGCAGGTATTGATGAATATTATTGGCAACGCTGTTAAATTCACAGATAGGGGTGAAGTGGCGGTTAAAGTAAAGCTGTTGAAGGAGAGTAAAGAAAAAGTTCTTTTGCAGTTTGAAATTCAGGATACAGGTATCGGTATATCTGATGAGAACAAGCAGAAATTATTCCGAGTTTTTATGCAAGCAGATGCTTCTACTACTCGAAAGTACGAAGGAACTGGGCTAGGACTTGCTATATCTAAAAAGCTATTGGAGCTTATTGGCGGCAAGATCGAAGTTGTCAGTGAGCTAGATAAAGGTAGTACCTTCATCATGACCTTCGAGCTCGAAAAAGGGAAATTGGAAGATGAGGAACCTCAGCAGAAAATTGAAAATTTGGTCACGAGATATTCGCCAATGAGTAAAGAACATCGACTAGTGTCGAATGTCAGAATTCTTCTCGTCGAGGACATGTTATCGAATCAACGCTTAGAGATGATTTTGTTAAGAAAACTAGGTTATCCGGTGGACTTAGCTACCAACGGGAAACAAGCAGTCGAGATCTGCGAAACCGAAAAATATCAGATCATCTTAATGGACTGTCAGATGCCCGTTATGGATGGCTATGAAGCGACCGTTCAAATCAGAAGGACTAGTCTGCTGAATAAGAACACGACCGTCATCGCGATGACCGCCCATGCTATGGAGGGGGATCGAGAAAAATGCCTCGAGGCCGGGATGAATGATTATATTAGCAAACCAATCACTATGGCAATCATTGAGGAAACACTTAGAAAATATTTGAATGGGATAAATTCCGATACCCCTTAACCTAAAAAACCTCCATTTTTTTTCGACGAAGTCGGAAAGCGAATAAGCGATGCTCATCTGTAAACTATCGAGGGGAGAAACAGGATGTTTGAAAAAAACTGTATTTTAATTGTTGAAGACAGTTTAGCGGGTCGGAACCTTCTTAATGCTATATTAAAACGAGAAGGATACCGAATAGAATTCGCTTTAACTGGTGGGGAAGCACTGGAAAAAGCCTTTGAGCAAAAGCCAGATTTAGTATTGTTGGATGTAATGTTGCCAGATATGGACGGCTTCGAAGTTTGCAGGATGATCAGAAACAATCCGTATACATCCTTGATGCCTGTGATCATGGTGACGGCTCTTGATGATCGAGCTTCAAAATTGAAAGGTCTCCAATCAGGTGCGGATGAGTTTTTAAGTAAACCACTCGATGCTTTGGAAGTAAAAGCGAGAGTCAGTACAGTACTTAAACTCGACCGTTTTAGAAGACTGTTATATGATCGGACGACCGGACTTCCGAATGAGCTGCTTTTTATTGACTATATCAATAGTATTATAATTGAAAGAAACAAAAATCGTATGGCCCAATTTGCAGTATATGCAGTGAAATTGAGCAACTCAATATTTCTAAATAGCTATCTTTCTGAAATAAACGACCAGCAAATGCTAAAGGGACTTCTTAATAATTTCCAAAACGGAAGGGACGACGTGAAGATAATATCCTATAACAGGGAAGGCTATTTCACCATTTTGCTGGATGAAGCAGGAACAGATAAGGCAATCAAATTCGCAGAGGATATAGTAAAAGCCTTTCGTAAACCGGTAGATTATTTAGAGGGCGAAATGCTACTCTCTTGCATAATTGGAATTTCTCTATACCCGCAAAATGGATCTTCAGGAAATGAGCTCCTTAATAATGCCCGTCTAGCTTATGAAAAGAATAATAATGAGAAATTTTATATACGGTTCTTTGACGAAGACCTTGAAAAATCGTGTAAGGATAATATTGAAATTGCTGCCAATCTATATAATGCTATTGATAAAAAAGAGTTCATTCTTCATTTCCAGCCTCAAATAAGAGTGGATGACAGAGAAATCATAGGAATCGAAGCCCTAATCAGGTGGGATAGCAAGAAATATGGCTTTGTATTCCCGGACTTCTTTATTCCTCGTGCGGAGGAAAATGGAACTATCATAAATTTGGGTAACTGGGTAATTGAGGACGCTATGAGGTATCTAGCTAAACTCATTCAGACTGAAAGTATAACTACAAACGTCTCCATCAATGTCTCAGCTCTGCAATTTGATGATCCGTGCTTAGAAAGTAAGATTGTGAATTTTTCGAATGTGTACGATCTAAAGCCTGAAAGAATAACTATCGAAATCACGGAAAGTTCTATCATGGCTAATTTCGAGGAATCCCGAAAGAGAATGCAGTCGTTAAAAGAAAAGGGTTTTAAACTATCGATTGATGATTTTGGTACAGGCCAGGCGTCCTTAGCCTATTTGAAAGATTATCCTGTCGATGAAATCAAAATTGACAAAGTTTTCATCCAAAACTTTGTCAATCAAAAAGTTGATTATGAGATTGTCAAACATATTATTGATCTAGCCCACACTCTAAATATGATCACAGTGGCTGAAGGCGTGGAAGAAGAACAACAAGTTGAATTACTTGAAAGTCTTGGTTGCGACGTTATACAAGGGTATTTCTTCAGTAAGCCAGTTGATGAAAATGAAATGAGCGAATTGTTATTAAGACAGCCTTTTCGAAAAGTGCTATTTGAAAATCAAATTTATAAGAGGGCATTTCTGAGAGCAAACACGGCAAGCTGAGTTCTATCTTTAAGCTGTAGTTTGGAAATTATCGAAGTTATGGAGTTTTTAACGGTGCCTTCAGCAATAAACAGGGAGGCGCTGATCTCTCGGTTGTCTTTTCCATCAACGATTAAGCGAATAATAGCTAGTTCTCGATTTGTTATAGTTACGTCGATGCCCTCAATGGTAACTTTGCCATCTATGATTGTTTTCGTCTCGTCGTAGGGTGTGCTGGAAATCGGTTTTACAACATCCTTATGCATGATTTGTAAACCAAAATAGGTGCTTTTTATAGAAAGCATCAATTCTTCTGTGCCAACAGTCTTTAGGATATAGCCGCTTGCTCCGTTGCCGAATGCTTCAGCAACATCGAATTCGTCGTCGGATGATGTGAGCATGAGAACTTTGATATGGGGATAATTTGATTTGATCAATTTAGTCGCCTCTGTGCCGCTACATACTGGCATAGAAATATCCATCAGCACCACATCCGGATTAAATTTGCCGCATAACTCATAAGCCTCACGGCCATTGGTAGCACAAGCAACAACCTTCATGTCACTGTTGTTTTCAATAACACTTTTAAAGCATTCCCTCAGGAGCTTTTGATCATCGGCAATTAGAACTTTCAACATAAAAAACCTCATTTTTAAATGTTAGCCATTTATAGGTATATCAAATAATGCGAAACTTGAGTGGTATCATGCTTTTGGCGTTCGTTTACAAGCAACGAATCTGCTAATTATAAAAGACTCGGACTAATAACAAAGCCTTTTTGCTCGAAGTAGTAGACAATTGCCTTGACGGCATTATCAGAGATGTTGAAAAAATTATCGTAAAGGGTTTCGATATGGGCATAGTCACCATTTTTCAAAGCCCTACTGATTTTCATTGTTTCCTCATAGATGTCTAGGATCCTATAGTTCACTGAAATACCTTTGATATTATGGTTAATCTGTTCAATTCCAGTAAGGTTTTTTTCAGAGAGGAAGGTTTTTACTTTGGAAATTTCTGAATTGATTTCCTGAATGAAATCAGAGAAAAGATCGGCAATATCATCGATAGGGAGGCCAAGATCATCTGCGAAGCCTTCCAAGTCATATCTGCAGAGGGAATCCATGTCGTTTACTCCTTTCAATCAGCCGTTAGTTTCAGTATACATTAAAAGCTGGGAGTTGTAATACCTAACGATTAAAAATAGTGCAAAATATTTCATTTTAGGGGGATATCTTCTCGAATTTGAAGCCAATTATTGTTGGGGAATTATGAAATGAGATTTAATATATAACTAATTCTCTTAGGCAAATATTGGATTATTGCGTTGACTTTAAGCTTCTTCCATGTTAGATTTAACAAAATACATATTGTAATGGGCAGGGGAGTTGGAAAGGCCGGCTGAGATTTAGACCCTATAAGGTCTAAGTACCCTTTTAACCTGATCTGGATAATGCCAGCGTAGGTAAGCAACTTTACTCTTTTTATGAAGATGAAAGAGCACAAACCCTATTCTGGGTTTGTGCTCCTTTTGGTGTAGAGAATTAGGAGGAAATCATGAAGAAGGTACTTACTATAGCCGGTTCAGACTGTAGCGGGGGAGCCGGGATTCAAGCTGATTTAAAAACGTTTTCTGCCCACGGAGTTTATGGAATGAGCGTAATAACCGCCGTCACGGCCCAAAATACTCAAGGAGTTTTTGCTGTACAGGATATCTCTAGAGACGTCATTGCTAAACAAATTGAAGCCATCTTTGACGATATTGAGGTTGACGGGGTAAAAGTTGGTATGGTTTCCCAAGTCCAAACTATCGAAGTGATCGCGGAGCAATTGAGACACTTTTGCCCTCAAATGGTTGTTGTGGACCCAGTCATGGTATCCAAAAGCGGTTACCACTTGTTAAACTCAGATGCAGAAGTAACCCTGATTAAGGAATTGCTGCCCTTGGCTATGCTCGTTACACCCAATATTCCCGAGGCTGAGGTCATGACCAAAATGTCCATTCATACCTTGGAACAAATGGAAGAAGCCTCTAAAGCTATTTACCACCTGGGGGCGAAGAATGTTCTGCTTAAGGGGGGGCACCTGGAAGGTGAGGCTATTGATATCCTCTATGACGGAAAGCAATTTAGTTATTTTTCCTCGGCTCGAATAGCTACTAAAAATACCCATGGAACGGGTTGTACCCTATCATCCGCTATTACCGCAAACCTGGCTTTGGGATATAGCTTACCGGAGGCCGTCTCTCTGGCTAAGGAGTACATCACTGTTGCCATTCAGCATTCTTTGTCCATCGGCAAGGGCGTAGGACCGACCCATCACTTTTATACACTTTATAAAAAGGCGGGATTAATCGAGTGAGTCTATCAGCAAAGAATAACCTGAGCATGTTTAACTTTACAACTCTTTGGTTTGGTGCAGCTATTTCAGTGGCCGAAATTGTTGCCGGCGGGATGCTGGCTCCCCTGGGCTTTAAAATGGGACTTTTGGCGATCCTTCTTGGACATTTAGTGGGTACCACTCTTTTGGTTTTGGGAGGAATCATCGGAACGACGGAGAGAATTCCAGCCCTAGTGTCCACTAGAATCTCCTTTGGTCAGTACGGTTCTTACATATTTTCCGTCTTAAACGTTTTGCAGTTGTTAGGTTGGACAGCCGTGATGATTATTATTGGGGCCCGATCGGTTAACCAGATTACTAAAATTTTATGGTCGTTTGATCATTTGAACGTTTGGAGCCTAATCATCGGAGCGTTTATTCTCGTTTGGGTTTGGCTAGGAAAAGATAGCGGCTGGAAAAAGGCCAACCATGTTGCCGTTATTTTATTGTTCTTGTTGACGATTGTGTTGAGTGTGATCATTTTCCGCAACCCAGATTTGTTTAGTAAACCGGTTGTCGGGAATATGGCGTTCGGCTCAGCTTTAGAATTGGCTGTGATCATGCCTCTATCCTGGCTACCCTTGATCTCCGATTATACCCGCTTTGCTAAGACGAAGCGGGGTGGGGCAGGAGGGAGTTGGCTTGGTTACTTTTTCGGTAGTAGTTGGATGTACATTATCGGTTTAGGCGCAGCCATTATTGCCTCTGATCCTGACCCTTCGGCTATGTTACTGGCTGCAAATCTGGGCATAGTAGCCTTAGGGATTATCGTCTTGGCGACAGTAACAACGACCTTTCTGGATGCTTATTCGGCCGGGGTTACGTTTTCGAATATCTTCCCTAAATTGAACGAAAAATCTGTGGCCTTAGTGATGACCGTGCTTGGGACTGGACTAGCAATCATTGTGAATATTGAGCAATATCAAGATTTCCTCTATGCTATCGGTTCGGTTTTTGCGCCCCTTTTTGCCATCCTTTTGACGGACTACTTCTTATTGAAAAATAAGAAGATACAAGCAGAATTATTGGTAAACTGGGGTACGTTAGCCCTCTGTGTCCTAGGTACCGTATTATACTACCAGTTTGTTAAGCTGAATTTTATTCTGGGTTACACCATTCCGGTTATGCTGATTATCAGCATAATACATTTAATAACTTGGAGGTTGACTGTTAAATGGAATTACGTGAGAAAATCTTCGCAAGCTTAAGTGCCGTTAAAGAGAAAAGTCCGTTGATTCACCATATTACCAACTATGTTACCGTTAATGATTGCGCCAATATCGTCCTGGCCCTCGGAGGTTCACCCGTAATGGCGGATGATCTGGAGGAAGCAGCAGAAATGGTCGGCTTCGCATCGGCACTAGTCCTTAATATTGGCACTCTGAATTCCAGAACGATTGAAAGCATGCTGGTCGCCGGACGACGGGCGAAGGAATTGGGCGTTCCAGTGATCCTGGATCCGGTAGGGGTAGGCGCAACAAAGCTGCGAACTAATACCGCGGAAAAGCTGATTAGGGAGTTAAAACCTGAGGTCATCCGGGGTAATATGTCCGAAATTAAAGTTTTAGCTGGCCTAGAGGTAGCCATCAAGGGTGTCGATTCAGTAGCTGACGAACAAGATAGTTCCGTAATAGCCAAAAAGATGGCGTTTGAATTAAGCTGCGTGATTGCAATTACAGGAAAAACAGATGTTGTTTCCGATGGCAGTCAAGTTTGTCTTCTGGATAATGGCCACCGCATGTTAGCAGACGTCACGGGTACAGGGTGCATGACAACCTCTCTTGTAGGCACCTTTTGTGGCGTGACAAAAGATTACTATACGGCAGCTGTCGCTGGAATAATAAGTATGGGCTTAGCAGGCGAGATTGCGCAGTCTTCGTTGCGTCATGGAGAAGGAATAGGAACGTTTAGAACTAGGTTGTTTGATAGTATCTATAATCTGACCCCCGAGACCTTGGCTCGAGAAGGTAGAATCAGCTATGAGTGAACTCAAGGTGGACTATAGTCTGTATCTAGTCACGGATCGGAAAATGCTCAGGGAAAGGGATTTGGGTCAGAGTATTGAGCTAGCCATTCAGGGCGGGGTTACCTTAGTGCAACTTCGGGAAAAATCGGTTTCTACCCGGGAGTTCTTAGAATTGGCTACTCGGGTAAAAGAGATAACATCGCGTTATCGAATTCCTCTGATCATTAACGACCGTCTAGACATTGCCCTTGCCGTCGAGGCCGATGGATTACATGTCGGACAAGATGACCTCCCCATGCTCAAAGCGAGGGAACTCTTTCCCAATAAAATTATTGGGGTCTCTGCCAGTACCTTGTCGGAAGCGCTTCTAGCCCAAGAACAAGGTGCCAATTATTTAGGAGTGGGAGCTGTCTTTAGCACGTCTACCAAGACCGATGCCTCAAAGGTTAGTCTTGAGCAATTAGAACTCATTAAGAAATCGGTTACAATACCTGTCGTAGCAATCGGGGGAATCAATGAGACAAACTTGAAACGAGTTATGGCTACGGGTGTCGACGGGGTTTCAGTCGTATCTGCCATTTTGGCCAAGGAGAATATACTGGAGGCTACAGTCCTATTGCAAGAACTTATTAGACAGTGAACTCGTTCAACTAAGGTTGGACATCGAGACTTCGGCGGGTGAATTAGGATATTTGTGCGCTCGTCAATTCGATGAGCGCTTCGTTACTAGTCAGTCAGCCTTCCCATGCCACTATTAGGCACCACCGATGAATGATAGTGAGCCCTTTTTAGAGTGGGGGACTAAACGCCTTGTGCTTGACAAGGCGCTAAATTTAGGTATAATAAAGTCATAATCACTTAATTGTTAAAGGTTCAGTTTGAAAATAACTTGTTGGTCGCGTGCTAGGTAAAGTTTCGATTTATCGAAAGTTTCAGCATGGCAATCAGTTGAGCTAATGCTGGATTTCGAAGAGTTGGAGCCACCTAGAAGGGTGGTTTTTGTTGTTTGAAAAGATAGCTTTCCCGCAAAGTTCCTTCCGTTCTATCTGCGTTAAGTCTTCCTTATCGGTAGTCGGTTTTCAAGCTGGGAAATTGATTCAGTATGTTTCTCTATTTTGAATAGGCTGTTTTCAGATTGACCCCAGTTAGACCTACAGTTAGTATTGTAGTGGAGGATTTGTCCAGATTAGTTTTCTAACCCTAAAGTTCGTTCTTGACTGGTTTCACTTAATTTAGGTCAATGTATTTACTCCCTTATTAGGTTAGTTTCTCAGAATGTGGTTTATCTAGTTTTGTTTGCTTAGTGGTAAGGTGTATTAGCTACAAGCCTATGTTACTCCGGTTAATGACAGTTTTGGTGAAGTTGGTTGACGATTAATCACGAGTCGAGTATCCATTAATCCTGGGGGAACTTTGCGGGATTCAATTAGATTTGCGGGCCACTCAAGGAGTGGCCCTTTCTTTTTACTAGTGAGACTCCCAGGCTGCCAGGCGGCACAACTGATGCTTGGAATGAATTCTTCTTCCAGGAAAGAAAGTATAAACTTTCGAGTATTTATAAGCATAGTAGGGGCACGATGCATCGGGCCCCTGCGAATACGAAGTTCTGATATCCGTGAACGATAAAGGACCGAGGCGTAGGCGAGGTTTTCTTCACTTCATTACTTGTAAAATGAAACCGAAAATAGGGAAGGAAAAAGTTTGCAATAAATACTTGACAGAGAGCTGGATTCGGTTATAATAAAGGTGTAACCACTTAATAGTTGAAGATTCAGTTTATAAAAACTTGTTGGTCGCGTGCTAGGTAAAGTTTCGATTCATCGAAAGTTTGAGCATGGCAATCAGTTGAGCTAATGCTGGATTTCGGAGAATTGGAGTGCCACCTAGAAGGGTGGTTTTTGTTGTTTAAAAAGATAGCTTTCCCGCAAAGTTCCTCTGTGTCAGTCTGGCTGAGTTAGGTTTTCCTTCTTGTAGTATGTTGCATGTTGATAGCCTTGGAATTCGAGTTCAAAATTCAGGTGATGTGAAACCCAAACGGTTCTCTATTTTGAATAGGCTGTTTTCAGATTGACCCTAGTTAGACCTTGAGGTAACAGAGTAGTGGAGGTTTTGTCCAGATTAGTTTCCCGACCCTAAAGTTAGTTCTTGACTGGTTTCACTTAATTTAGGTCAATTGATTTACTCTCCTTATTAGGTTAGTTGCTCAGAACGTGGTACTAGTTTTGTTTGCTTAGTGGTAAGGCGTATTAGTTACAAGCCTATTTTACTCCGGTTAATAACAGTTTTAAGTTGGTTGACGATTAATCTCGAGTTGAGTATCCATTAATTCTGGAGGAACTTTGCGGGATTCAATTAGATTAAGGGGCCACTCATTGAGTGGCCTTTTCTTTTTTCATTACGCGATTCATGAGGCGCATTGAACACATTTCCCCGCACATGGTGCAACTGTCCTGATGTTCGGGTGCGGACTCTTTACGATAGCGCTCCGGTTTTTCCCGGTCTAAGGCTAGGGTAAACATTTCATCCCAATCTAGATCTTGTCGGGCTTGGCTCATTTTTCTGTCCCATTCGGCAGCTCCAGGTATTCCTTTGGCGATATCCGCGGCATGTGCTGCGATCTTGACGGCAATGATCCCTTCACGTACGTCGTCTAAAGTTGGCAGACGAAGGTGTTCGGCTGGTGTCACATAGCAGAGAAAATCTGCTCCTGCCGAGGCGGCTAAAGCTCCGCCGATCGCACTGGTGATGTGATCGTAACCGGGAGCGACGTCGGTGACCAAAGGGCCTAAGATATAAAAGGGTGCTCCGTGACAGAGCTTTTTTGCTAACTGGACATTAGCCACAATTTCATTCAGAGGAACGTGGCCCGGCCCTTCGATCATGACTTGAACATTACGTTGCCAAGCTCTTTGGGTCAATTCTCCTAAGACAATCAATTCCGAAATTTGGGCTCCGTCTGTGGCATCGGCAATGCTTCCCGGTCGGCAGGCATCTCCAAGGCTTAGGGTCACGTCGTATTCAGCGCAGATAGTTAGGAGATCATCGAAATATTCGTAAAATGGATTTTCTTGCCCAGTCAATTCCATCCAAGCATATAGTAAGGAACCGCCCCGGGAGACGATGTTGGTGAGGCGAGAGGTTTTCTGAAAATGGCGGGCAGTTTCCCTGTTGATGCCGGCGTGGATGGTGACAAAATCGACACCGTCTCGGGCGTGTTGTTCTACCACGGCTAAGAATTCTTGGGGTGTAATGTCTTCTAATTTCTTGTCTAAATAACCAAGGGCATCATACATAGGAACCGTGCCGATCATCGCTGGGGACATGTCGATGAGTCGGTGGCGAAATTCAACGGTTTTACCGTAGTTGCTGAGATCCATAATCGCTTCTGCTTTCATATCCAGAGCCATGCGCACTTTGGCCAGCTCACTGTCGAGGTTGGCACACTCTGGGGAAATCCCCAAATTGACGTTAATCTTCGTCTTAAGTCCCAGACCAACGCCCTCCGGACTTAAAGAGGTGTGCCTATGGTTAGCGGGGATGGCAATACTGCCTGCCGCTACCCTGAGCCTAATCTCTTCAGCAGTCAGCCCTTCTTTGTCCGCGACCGTTTGCATCGCCGCCGTAATGACTCCATTTTTAGCCTGTTCCATTTGTGTACTCATTGAATCACACTCTTTCTTTCTTGCTTACTACTTCTTAACTCTGAGTCTTCATAATGTGCTGTAAACGATTTATCTTGTCTGGAATGTCCGGGCTACCTACAATTTCGGTGACTAGGGCGACTGTCCGGGCTCCCGTCTTGATCACTTCAGCCAGATTGTGTTCCTTAATTCCGCCGATGGCCACAAAGGGGATATTCAGATTCTGGACGACGTAAGCTAAATAGTCCAGTCCCACTGGCTGACACACATCGATTTTGGTCTTAGTGGCAAATAACGGTCCTACTCCGATGTAATCTGCGCCACCATTCACGGCGGCCAATGCTTGAGCAGGCGAATGGGTGGAAACCCCGATCATGAGATTGTGGCCGACTAACTCGCGCACCTTCGCTAACGGCAAGTCATCCTGTCCAATATGCACGCCATCCGCGCCCACTGCTAGAGCCAGATCTAAGTGGTCGTTGATAATGAACAAGGCGCCGTATTGTTGGGTCATAGCCCGCAGCACCAGACATTCCTCATACATTTCTCTAACCTTCTTGGACTTCTCTCGGTACTGCAGAATTAGTACACCGCTGGCTAAGATCTCGCCGGCTACCTCAAGATTACTGCGGCCCAGAGAGTGGGGCTCAGAGGTGAGGGCATAAATACCTGTGGGAAGGGTACGCTTTTTCGAAGTTTTGTTCATCGTAGGTCACTTCCTTCGTCTAGTACCCAGGCCAAGACTAGGTTCGCTTGTTTAGCGGCCGCCACTCCGACACGAGGGGAGAGCGGTGGTTGGTCTGCCGCCACAGCTGTACAGAAATCCCCGACGACCGCTAAGCCTGAGCTCCAATGTACGGTGCGAATCGCATCTGTGTCACCCCAACCAGCTAGTCCAGACGCGCTGATGACTTTTTTTCCAGCCGCCAGTCCTTCTTCCACGAACATTTTTTTGGAAGCGGTCTCGTCAAACCCCTCGACCCATACGGAACACTCTCCAAAAATCGCCTGAACATTGGCTTGGGTTATCTGGACCGGCCACAATTCTAGGGTTAAGTCCGGATTGATCCTTAATAGGTTCTCAGCCAGAGCCTCAGTTTTCAAGCGTCCTAATTGATCAGGGAAATAAGCTTGTCTATTCAGGTTGCTGGGCTCTAAATAGTCAAAATCAGCCAAGACGAGGCGTGAAAATCCGCTGCGCACTAAGTGCCAAGCCACATTAGAGCCTAAGCCTCCTAAGCCGGCAATCCCCACCGGAGTTTCCTGAACCTTCGTTAGTTGTTCCGGCTTTAATCTCTCGGCCAGTCCAGTTATTAAATGATTCATTATCCTACGGCATTCCTTTCTCGCATATTCACCCAGTCACAAAAAGCTGGCAGATAGCCTTTAGTTCGGATCATCTGTACAACATCCGAAACGGATCGATCATCTGAAATTTCAAATTGGGCACTGCCTGCGGTGTCTGTTTCACTATAACCACCGACCGAGGTGAGAGACCCGGCTGACAGGCGAGTGATTCCGAGGGGAAGCAAATTTTCTCGCATTTGTGGACCTTCCCGTGTGGACAGGGTAAGGCCAGCGCGGGGTAGAAATAGTCGGTAAGCGAGAATGATTTGGACTAAGGCCTCATCCGTGACGGGAGCAGCAGAAGGGTTGAAACTACCGGCATAGGGCCTGAGGCGCGGCACTGAGATGGATACTTCGACCCCAGGATAATTTCTTTGTAAGTAATCGGCATGAAGCGCCGAACAAAAGGCATCCCGTCTCCAGTCGGTGAGGCCCAAGAGTGCTCCAATATTTATCGCAGAGATTCCAGCCGCACACGCTCGGTCCGGTGCCTCTAAGCGGTAGTGATAATTGCGTTTTGGTCCGGCGGGGTGTACCTCTGCATAGGTGAGCTCATCATAGGTCTCTTGAAAGAGAGTGACGGAATCAATCCCCGCCTCGATTAAACGTCCGTACTCTTCAGTGGAAAGGGGATACACTTCAAGCCCAAGAGAGGCAAACATTGGCCGTAAAGCACGGACGCATTCCTGCATATAAGCTGGTCCGCTTTGGGTACGGGATTCTCCGGTCAAGAGCAACAAATGCTGTAGTCCGGTCGACGAGATGGCTTCGCCTTCCTCGATGGCTTGTTCGACACTTAGCTTGCACCGTACAATCTCATTTCCAGCGTGGAAACTACAATACAGACAGCTGTTACTACAATAATTGGCAAGATACAGAGGAGTAAACAAACTGATCGTGCGTCCAAAATGGCGAATGGTTAAAGCCTGAGCCTTTTTGGCCATAGGCTCTAGGTATGAACGGGCAGCTGGGGAAAGCAAGACCGCTAAATCTTGAGGGCGAAGACTTTCTCTGGCTAAGACTCGCTCGACATCAACTCCGCTAAAGTTTGCCCAGGTTGACTCAGGGAGTCTTTGCTGCCATTCTGTAATTTGTTCGTAAAACATCCGTTAAACCTCCTGCAAAAAGCCGGTTAAGGGGGAGGAAGCTTCGGCTTCGATGCGTCGTTCACCTGGTCCTGCTAAATAGCCCAAGCGTCCTGCGGTTACGGCTAAGCGGAACGCCTGAGCCATGAACACCGGATCTCCTGCTGTGGCAATGGCTGTATTCACCAGCACTGCGGCGGCTCCCATTTCCATGGCCTCTGCTGCCTCGGAGGGTCGACCAATACCAGCATCGACAATGATCGGAAGGGAAATTTCCTCGATCAGAATTCGGATAAGTTCTTTTGTTTGCAAGCCTCTGTTGCTGCCAATTGGAGAGCCTAGGGGCATAATGGCAGCCGCGCCGGCATCCTGTAGACGCCTAGCGGCACCTAGATCTGGACTCATGTAAGGCAGTACTACAAAGCCCTCTTTCACCAGTTGTTCAGTGGCTTTGAGGGTCTCCCAATTATCCGGTAGCAAGTAACGCTGATCTTGTACGACCTCGATTTTCACCCAGTTCCCACAGCCGGCTGCCTGAGCCAAGTGAGCAATGCGCACAGCTTCATCAGCCGTGCGCGCCCCAGAGGTGTTGGGCAATAAAATGGTGTTCGATGGTAAGTAATTAAGAATATTTTCCTGGGGATTTTTCCAGTCTACCCGGCGTAAGGCCATAGTGACTACTTGGCTGCCGCTAGCTTTCAGCACCCGAGGCACAATTTCATGAGATGAAAATTTACCGGTTCCTACGAATAATCGGCTGAGCAAATTCACTCCTCCGATGAGTAGATTGTCATCTGATGGATCAAAACTCTTTAGGATATTGTTCACGGTATCAGCCACCTCCCATAAATACTAAGATTTCTAAACGGTCACTAGCCTGCAAAGAAGCACTCTGCCAATGTTCTTGCTTTAGAATTTTGCCATTGAGCTCTACGACGGACGCTTTCAGGCTAACAGCTTGGTCATGGAGTAATTGGAAGACAGTACATTCTGGGGGAATTTCCAGCGCTTCTCCGTTGACAATAATTTGCACGGAAAGTCCTCCTTTCACTGATTCTTGATACGTTTTGCCAAGGGCTCCGTCTTTCCGCTTAGTACTAGGGAGGATCAAAACAGTAAAAAAAGTGAGAACTGCGGTAAGCAGTTCTCACTTATATTCCAATTAAGTAAGATAATTTTAGCTTTCCTCCGCTGGTATTAACCAGATCAGGTTCAAAGGGATCGAGTTTCCTCATCTCAGCCCCGAAGGGCACCCCTAGCAATACGTATTCAGTTGTGAGTTGATAATTACTCTGGTAATATTGTACCTGAGACTATTATATCCCCAAAAAGGTATTGGCGCAATTATGACGGCCAAGCGAAGACCGTGATTATAGTGAATATTGAGCAATGGTATGAGGAAAATGCTAGGGAGGTGAACTTATTTGAGTTTCTTAACGGCTACTGAAGCAGCTAAAATTTTAAAGGTTACGACTTACACTCTTTATGAGCTAGTTAAACGAGGAGAGCTTCCCGCTCACCACCTCGGTCGCCAACTTCGTATTGATCCGACTGCCCTAGACCAGTATTTACATGGAACTATCAGATCTGATAACACCTCGGAAACGGTTAGGCCCTCGTGTACGTCTGAAGCAATATTCCGATTCATAGGTAGTCACGACCCAGTCGTAGAGCTTCTGTTCGAGTTTCTCAAACATGCTCCAAGGCCCGTCGAATCTTCGATTTCTTTTAAAGGAAGCATGGAGGGGTTAATTGCGCTTTATCGCCGGGAGGCTGATATTTCAGGTATTCACCTTAAGGATAATTGCTCCCAAGACTATAATATTTCCTATGTGCGACATATTTTCCCCGAAGAATCCGTGTGTGTTGTGAATTTAATTCAAAGAGAACAAGGCTTTATTGTCGCGCCAAACAATCCCCATGATCTTCATACCTGGAATGATATTACTAAGAAAGGGGTGCGCTTTATCAATCGGCAGAAAGGATCAGGCACTCGTTTGCGACTTGACGCATGCCTGCAAGGAGAAAAAATCTCTCCTAGCCGAATTCTGGGATACGGACAGGAAGAAACCACACACTCTGGCGTTGCTTGCCTCGTTGCCAACGGCCAGGCCGATGTCGGTGTTGGAGTAAAAGCTTCCGCTCAACGCCTTGGTCTTGGTTTTATTCCTTTGTTCCAGGAACGATATGATCTGGTTTGTTTGGGCCACACCGTGAAAACTCCTGTTTGGCAGCAACTTGTTAATATTTTAAGGTCTCCAGGATTTATCCAAGCCATTCACCAGCAGAGTGGGTATGATACTTCCCTGACGGGAAAAATCCTCTTCAATACATAATTCGTTCGATTCAGAGACTCCAAGCTTGCATAAATAGCCCCCTCGTCCTTTGAGCGAGGGGGCTTATGACTATGCTGGTCGGTATTGTTATTGAATGGAGAGGAACGGTATATTCTTTAGAAGAATTGAGGAAACATTGATGGAACTACTTAACGTAAATATTAAGTGCGCTGGATATTCGGGCAACAAGGATGTTATCAAAAACGTGGCCCTGTCCGTAAAATCCGGAGAACTTGTAGGCTTAATTGGTCCTAATGGAGCTGGGAAAAGCACCAATATCAAGTAGTTTTGGCAAGAGGTGATAAAGGACCCCTTTGTCTGTTTATTCCCCTGGCTTCCAGAAACAAAAATCGTGGCGATGAGAAAAGCCATATTTTTCATGGCTTTGCCTGGGCAATTTATCCTCGGTGTTGTGGTGTCCGTTAAGACTCATTCTTGGTTAGGGGCTTTAGGAACTGTCCCTATAACAATTCTTATAGGGTGTTATCTTCCCTACCAGTCTCTTTAACAAGAGACTGGTAGGGAAGGAATAAGGGTCAAATTCGGAAATAATGGCAAGGCAATTATCAGTATTTCTGCAAATAAATCTATACTAAAACAAACTAAAGAGATCTAAAACTAACAATTACAAACAAATAATTCGGTTTTTCTTTAAAGTAGGGGGGCATTATGTTTGTTTGGTATAGAAAGCTTATTGGATGAAGTGGTTTAATGTAACTTCGGTTTACAATACTAAGGTGGAAAGTCACAATTACTCACGTTTGTTATAAGAAATTTGAATTGTCCTTGCCACAATTGACGACTAGGAATACAATAAAGAATAAATAATCTCAATTTTGTATGAGAGGGGGCAAGATCATGGGGAAAATTTTTAGCAAAACATTACATTTTGCTAGGGAATACAATACTTTGGATGTTTGCTTTCTTAAAATCGGCCGTATTTCATTTGGATGTTTTTCGGGGCTTATTTTAGACAGTTTTGCATAGTAAGAGCAAGTGATGAGTGTGGAGAATTTTAAGCCCTGAAGTAAATGCCTTAGTGAAATATAACACAAATGAGGAGGAAGATTCATGAGCGGATATACAGGTAAAGTATTACGTATTAATCTCACAGCAGGAAAAATCAGCACTGAGCCTTTAAACATGGAACTTGCTAAAAAATATTTGAGTGGGCGTGGGCTTGCAGGGAAAATGTTTTTTGATGAGGTGGCCGCAGATGTTGACGCGCTCTCTCCTGAAAACACAATGTATATTGCTACAGGATTACTTACAGGCACAAATGCTCCAACGTCGGGTCGTTTTATGGTTGTTACAAAATCTCCGTTAAACGGCTGTATTGCCTCTTCCAACTCAGGCGGATATTGGGGAGCACAGCTAAAGTTTGCCGGTTACGATATGGTTATTTTAGAAGGTAAGGCAGCTAAGCCTGTGTATATTGCCATTACCGACGACAAGGTAGAAATTAAAGACGCTGCTCATGTTTGGGGTAAAGATGTCTATGCCACTACAGAAGCTTTAAAAGCTGAATTTGGTGATGACAAAGCGAAAGTCTTAACCATTGGGCCTGCAGGTGAAACCCTTTCTCTGATGGCAGCAATCATGAATGACCTCTATCGCGCAGCTGCACGTAGTGGCGTGGGTGCCGTCATGGGATCAAAGAATCTCAAAGCGATCGTCGTTCGTGGCACTGGGAAAGTTGCCAATGCGAACCCAGATGAGATGAAAAAAGTCTTGAGCGCGGCCATGGGCAAAATTAAGGAAAATGGCGTAACTGGTCAAGGTCTTGGACTGTATGGTACCGCTGTTCTTGTTAATATCATTAATGAAAGCGGCATATATCCGGTCAATAACTTCCAAGAATCCTATGATCCCGAAGCAGATCTGATCAGTGGAGAAACTATGACCAAAAACCACCTGATCAAAAAAGATGCTTGCTATCGATGCCCAATCGCTTGTGGACGTTATAGTAAATGGGAAGGCGGCGAAGGCGCCGGTCCCGAATATGAAGCTGTATGGTGCTTCGGCTCTGACTGTGGCAACCACGATTATGATGCGATTCATGTAGCCAATGATTTATGTAACAAATTAGGGATGGACTCGATTTCAGTCGGTTGTACCATTGCAGCCGGTATGGAACTTGCTCAGCGCGGATACATTAAGCCAGAAGAGCTTGATGGCACACCACTTGAGTTCGGAAATGCCAAAGGAATGGTAGAATGGGTCCGTAAAATAGCTTACGCTGAAGGACTCGGAGCTAAAATGGCGCAGGGTTCATATAACTTCGCTGAAGGTTATGGTCACCCAGAACTATCCATGTCTGTGAAGAAACTCGAGATTCCGGCCTATGATCCTCGGGGTATCCAAGGTCATGGTCTCCAATATGCAACAAATAATCGTGGCGGTTGTCACGTTCGTGGGTATATGGTTTCTCCAGAAATCTTGGGCCTACCTCAAAAACTGGATAAGGACTCCATTGAAGGAAAAGCAACTTGGGTTAAGATCTTCCAAGATCTCACAGCCGTTATCGACTCCGTTGGAATGTGCTTATTCACTTCATTCGCCTTGGGACTTTCTGATTACACAGCGATTGTCAATGCAGTGACTGGTTTTAACTATACGGATGAGGAACTGTTGGCTTGTGGAGACCGGATTTGGAACGTTGAACGTTTACAAAATTTACGTACAGGTATGACTACAGCGGATGACACATTCCCTGAACGTTTATTAAAAGATCCGATTTCAGCAGGTCCTTCAAAAGGAAGCCTGATCAGATTGCCAGAACTATTACCTATGTACTATGCTGAACGTGGTTGGGATAAAGTTGGCGTACCAACGCCTGAAACTCTTAAGAAACTCGGAATTTAGGATATCAATCCAGGCTATTGTTAATTGAAAATGCGGACAAGACCAACTAGGCACTCGAAAGAGTGCCTTATTTTAAATTCCGGGCGAAATGAAAATATCAAAATAAACACTTGGAAGCGTGGGGCATATCATGGGATTATGAGATACTGTCGACTATTAAGTTCCCAATGACAAAAAGATTAAAAAAGGAGCTCGGTTCCTTTGCTTGATCAGACATTTCGGCATCTTCGTCGTTATCAAGAGATCATCTCTGTGCTCATCCGGAATGGATTTGGATTTATCCTTTTTGAGCATATGGGGCTAGGGGGTACCGGGGCTGGTGTAGACCTGGATTTAGTTCAACTTGGGCAGCGTATTTGTCGTGCCTTGGGTGAATTAGGACCAACGTTTATAAAATTTGGACAATTTGCTAGCACCCGACCGGATATTGTCCCTAAACAAGTCATAAAGGAGTTGGAACAACTTCAGGATAGAGCACCTTTGATTCGCTTTGAACTCGTCCAGCGGACGATCGAACAGGAGTTGGGGGCTCCAATTAAGCAGCTCTTCCGTGAATTCAATCCATCGCCTCTAGCTGCAGCCTCGATTGGTCAAGTTCATTACGCTGTACTTCACACGGGTGAAGCAGTCGCGGTCAAGATCCAACGTCCTAATATAGCAACAGGAATTCAAACAGATTTGGAAATCATCAAGAATGCTATAACCTTGATAGAGCAACGTTTGCCCAAGGCGAAAAATTACGAACTCCGTGGGATGCTCAAAGAATTCTCTGTAGGGCTGGAGAAAGAACTTGATTACACAGCCGAAGGGGAAAACGCTGAGAAAATTGCCAAGAGGTTTAAGGGTGATCCCCAGGTCATCATACCTCGTATTTTTTGGCAGTTTACCACAAGGCGTGTCCTTACTATGGACTATATTGACGGAATTAAGCTGAATGATCGCCAAAAAATTGCAGAGTATCATTATGACAAGAAAGTAATTGCTGCGAACATTAGCAAAGCATTGTTTCAACAAATTCTGAGAGACGGCTTTTTTCATGGGGATCCCCATCCTGGAAATATTTTTCTTTTATCCGAGGGCAGGATCGCCTTTGTCGATTTTGGGATTGTAGGGAAGCTATCCCCGCTGATAAAACGTCGGTTTGCGAAGTTAATCCGCGCTTTGAACTGTCGCAATACGAAAAGAATCGTAAAGGCATTGTTACAACTCGACATGATGCCGGAGGATGTAGATTTAGAGCGCCTGCGTCAGGATATAGATAGACTTCGCAAGAAACATTTAGACGTTCCCATTGGAGAAACCGTTCTTTCTAAACTTGTCGATGACCTTTCGAATATGGCATTTCAGCACAGAATTGAAGTTCCTTCGGATTTTATTTTGGTTGGAAAATCTCTTTTAACGCTTCAAGGAATTGTTTATGAGCTTGATCCTACTATGAGTTTGGCGGAGCTAGCCAAGCCGTTCCGTCTACAGTTTATCAAAGAACGGTTCTTGAATTTTAAATGGAATGAAAGCCTTCTGAAAAGAGACGATCCATAGGCTTGAATTAAGAACAATTCTATTCACCAGATTGCTATAACGGTACCGCAGGTACTTCATTGATAAGCAGTCGCTCAAACGAAAACTAGGGGGTTAAATTGGGGTTTTAAAAGAGATCACTATGGGGTGGTCTCCTTTAAAATCTAGCCTAAGTACATCATGCAACATATGAAGGGGATAATTCTGGAATATACGAGTATGGATATACTTGGAGCATAAAACAAGATTTGGCGTATGCTATATCAGACCTGATTTTATCTCCCAGAAGGGAGAAAGTGGTATCAATATTAATAAGTTGGAGAAAACACATGATTAATGTTGAAGGAGTAACTAAACTTTATCCAAGTAATAAATCTAAAACTAAGGAAAAAGAAAATCAAGGGGTAAGAGGGATATCAGATATAACCTTACGAGTTGTTGAGGGAGAGGCATTTGGCCTTTTAGGTCCTAATGGAGCAGGCAAGACGACCTTGATTCGTCATCTTATGGGTTTTATAAAACCAGATGCTGGTTTTGCACAGATTCATGGATTGGATTGCTGGCAAGATTCCAGGGCTGTGAAGTCGTTGGTTAGTTATCTTCCTGGAGAGATGAATTTCTTCGAGCAAATGTCTGGCCTAGAGTTTTTGATACTCATGTCAGGTATGCATGGAGATCAACCGATTTTCCAGAAGCGTAGAAATGTCCTAGCTGAAAGACTGGATCTAAAGCTTAAACAGCCCATTCGAAAAATGTCTAAGGGAATGAAACAAAAATTAGGGATTATTTACGCCTTGATGTTGGATTCGAAGGTTTTGATCTTGGATGAACCGACCTCAGGGTTAGACCCACTCATGCAAAAAGTGTTTATCGAGTTGGTGTTGGAAGAAAAAACTCAGGGGAAAACGATTCTTATTTCCTCGCACATGTTTCCTGAGGTAGAGCGGACCTGTGATCGGGTGGGAATCATCCGAGCCGGGGAATTGATTACCGTGGAGGGAATTCAAAAAATTCGGCAGGCGCAACAGCAGACCTTTGAAATAACGCTCGAAGACGCAGAACAAGTTCAACTTCTTAGTGAGCAGGGACTAGTGATTACTTCGCAAAAAGGAAATCGCCTATCCGTTGCCATACAGGGAGATATCAACCCTCTATTAAGCGGACTGGCCCAAGTAAAGGTTAAGGAGTTTACGCAGAAGACGACGGAATTAGAGGAAGCATTTATGCATTTCTATGAAGGGGAGGGAGGCATCTGAACCGGGCATTATTTCGAGCCATGTTTAAACAACAGGGGAAGAAAGCGTTAAACTGCGCGACTGGACTTGCCTTCTATAACCTCCTATTGATTGGAGTGTATCCTGCGATTTCACGCTCTAAGGCTATGTCAGAACTATCCGCGACTTTACCGAATTCTGTGAAACGCATCTTTGGGGTTACTTCAGGCAGTGGGCTTGATCGTTTCGAGTCCTATGTTTCAAGCCAATGCTTTGGGCAGGTTTGGCTACTTGTAATGGGAACGTATACGATAAGTACGGCAGATGCCTTAATTGCAAAATTAGTTGATCAGGGAGCCATGGCTTATCTACTTTCTTCCCCCGTGGGGCGCTTAGAGTTGTTATCCACCCAAGTAGGTGTGTTGGTGAGCGGACTAGCCTTGATGATAGGGCTATCTGAGGTGGGAATTTGGGGAGAAATGTCGCTTTTTGATATCCCGATCGAAGTAGGGCCTTATTTGCGTCTAGGAGTCCTGGAATTTGCTCTATTTTTAGCAGTTGGTGCTTATAGCTTATTTTTTTCAGCCATGTTTAAGGCTGAAGAACACGCAATGCTATGTTCAGCTAGTCTTACCTTTCTGTTTTATGCTCTGGATGTTTTCTCGGGGCTTAATGATCAATTTTCATGGGTCAAAGACTTAACCATATTGGGGTGGGTTCAACCTCAAGAGGTGTTAGATGGTGCAGTGCCCAACGATCGAATTGTAGCGTTATTTGGCTTCTCTGCTATTTTTATTACCTTGGCTGGCTTGATTTTTGGAAAGAAGGATCTCCATATTTGAGCCTGTTTTTTTGCTAAATTCTCTAATGAGTGCCTGGAAACATGGAGGCGATTTCGATGAATGACGCATTATATTGGATAATGCTCAAACAAGAAGGCAAGAAAATTCTAACCTACTCATTAGGGTTTGTTCTCTATGAAGGGCTGATTAGCTTTGTTTATCCCATCATCATTCAGTCGCCAGCTATCGAGGAACTCCCCAAAAGTTTCCCCTCGGTCGTGAAACGAGCGTTCGGCGTTGGAACGGGAGAAGACGTTGATTTGTCCTATGAGACTTATATTTCAGCCCAATTGTTTGGACGACTATGGACTCTGATTATGTCTATTTATGGTATTAACACGGTAGATTCCTTAGTGGCAGCACCAATCGAACAGGGCAGTATGGCCTATTTAATATCTTCACCAGTTTCGAGATCCGAGATTTTGAATACCCAAATCGGAGTGCTTTTGACGGAGTTGGCCTTGGTAACTGGCACAACAATGTGCGGGGTGTATGCCGCAACAGCATACAATGATATAACAATTGTAAGGTGGCAATACTTCCGGTTAGGCACTTTGGCCTTCAGCTTATGTTCAGCGATCAGTGCTTACAGTCTGTTATTGGCCGTACTCTTCGATGCGGATGAAGAGGCAACTCGCTATGCAAGTGCAATTACCGTTGTCTTTTATGGACTTGATGTGGTGGCGAGTCTCAACGATCGCTATTCTGGACTGAAATATCTTACTCCATTTAGTCTGTTTCGTCCTCAAGAAGTCCTACAAGGGAAGGCCATACCGACCAAAGAATGTCTTATTTTAGCTCTAATCACTGGGGTGACCTTAGTCATTGCCGGGATTTTGTTTTCTCGAAAGGATCTTGCAGTTTGAGAGTTTAATGGAAAGAGCCGTCCTGAGACGGCTCCTTTTCTTAGAAATCTTCTGATTTTTTTCCCCAAGCCTTGCCTAACCAAACCGCGGCACCAATACCAATGACATGAATTGCTAACGAACCAGGACTCAATAAATTATTTCTACTTTTCATCATTCCCATTAAATATAAACCTCCTTTTAAATCTTGATCTTGTGTACTAAGCTTAGCTTTTGTTATTAGGACATTATCGATACTAGCAAAATTTTGTCAATAAGGTATATGAAAGAAAATAACAAGTCAACTCATAGTGGGGCTATTAGGTGACATGCCAACGCGGTATGACACAAAACAGAATGGCGTACTGACTGGTTATTTTTTTAATGTGCCTAAGTTATTTATAGGTCAGTATGTGACTAGGATGCAGAATTATATTCATCGTGCAGTTAATTTAGCTTCCAACTTCGTTTCATCGATTTTGCTTCTCATTATGTCAATAAGAGGTTCTGATTTCTCGAAGAAGACAATAACAATATCCTCAGGCTCTGCAAGAGCTAAGGCTGCTTTAAACGCCTCCGTCTCCTTTAAAATCTTACTAATATTCATTCTGTCAAACTTTGATGTCAGGACTCCTTTTTCTAAAAGATTTGCTACCTCGCCTTCAGACCTGCCTCTTTTCTCTACATCCTCTTTTATGAAAATATAATCAAAGTTCTCTCCGGCACATTTACCAACTTCCAGTATATCGCTGTCAGGTCTATCGCCTGGTACCCCAATTACTCCTATAAGTCTTTTGTGTTCTATTTGCTTAAGTCCATCTAGGACACAGTTATAGCCATCCTTATTGTGTCCATAGTCTAATATGACCCTTCGATTATTTGCAGAATACATATTGAATCTTCCAGGATTTTGATTACAGTAGAAGGACATTAAACCCTGTCGAATAGTATTATGATCAATGCCTAATCCTATTGCGGCAGCACACGAAGCCATGGCATTTTCAATATTATATTTGAGTATCCCTTTTAAGGTAATGCCAATACTTGAGGTATCTATTAACGTTTCAGAATTAGAGCCCTTCTGCACGATGATATTGCCCTCATGGACATAGATTCCATACCCACCATTTTTCAGGTTGGTTTGCAAAACGTCATTATCCTTATTATGAGAAAATATAATAAGTTTACTCTTGAACCTGGGCAAGATACTTATACTCATCTTATCGTCTCCATTAATAACAACATAGCCATCTTTCTTAACCGCTTCCCCCACCAGCGCTTTAACTTTTGCCAAATCTTCCATAGTTTCTACTTCATCGATTCCAAGGTGATCCTGGGTTATATTTGTTATAACCCCAACATCCGCAACGTCATAGGCCAATCCACCTTTGATTATTCCTCCCCTGGCAGTTTCCAGTACTGCTGCATCAATATCTTTATTGAAAAGTACTGCTAAAGCGCTCTTTGGACCTGTGGTATCACCTTTGAAGATACATTCTCCCTTAATATAGATTCCACCAGTTGTGGTCATTCCTACGGTATATCCGGCAATTGAAAGTATATGGGCAATGAGTCTAGTGGTTGTGGTTTTCCCATTTGTTCCTGTTATTGCTACCAATGGAATCTTTTCTGAGCGATCCTTAAATAATTTATCGACGATATGCCCTGCTACATTGCGCTTGGTTCCACTGTACGGATTATGATGCATTCTAATGCCTGGAGCAGCATTTATTTCTATAATTGCCCCACCATTACTTAGTGGTTGACTAATATCTTGACACAGTAAATCTATGCCGCAAATATCTAGGCCAATGGCATTTGCAGCCCTTTTACATAGTTCTATAGTTTCCTTGCATATTAAATCAGTATGATCTATAGCAAAGCCACCTGTTGATAAATTTGCGTTATCTTTTAGATTTAGTTTTTCTTCTTTAGGAAGACAAGATTCCAAAGAGAAGTTCCTCTGTTGTAAGTAGGTAATTAGTGTGTTATCTATTTTTAGCTTGGTTAATTCTTTTTCATGACCCTCACCTCTGCGAATGTCCTCATTAAGAATACCTATGAGTTGCTCTATGGAGCTTACTCCATCTCCTATGATATAGGGGGGAATCCTTTCTGAAACAGCAACAATATCACCATAAACAAGGCATACTCTGTAGTCTCTGCCACGTATATGCTTTTCGATGATTAGTTCTTTATAATCCTGAATCAAAAGGTCATAGGCATTTGATAACTCGATCTCATCGTTTATATTGGCAATAACCCCCTTGCCTTGGTTTCCAAACTGTGGTTTAAGTACAACTGGATAACCAATATCCTGAGCACCTAACAGGACATCAGTTTTATTCCTTACTTTCATACCCCTAGCAACAGGGATACAATGCAAGCTTAAGAGTTCTTTGGTTAGTAATTTATCTTGGGCAATACCAACGGCTATTTCCTTAGTATCACTACCTAAGGTTGCTTGTATCGTTTTTGAGTACTTTCCATAACCTAATTGAAAAATGCTTTCTTCACCAATCCTTAAGACTGGAATTCCTCTTTTTTTGGCCTCGTCACAAATAGCGAGTGAACTTAATCCTAGTTGTTCACTCGCTAATAGTTCCTTTAACTTAGTTAATCTCAAGTCTAAATTAAGTTGCTCCTTATTTATTAACGAATTAATGAGCTCAACTGCTATATTTCCGCACTCAAGCCCTGTATTCATATATTCATATTGATAAATGACATAATAATTATCTCCAGATATCTCCCGAGCTTTTCCATATTTTATTTCCACACCAATCATATTGTGAAGTGCTATGATTATATGTTCCGAGACATGGGCCAAATAAGTGCCCTCTGTAAGTCTCTTAATAAAGCCTCGATCTTCATCAATACCACATCTATGGTTGGTAAGCTCAGGCAACATACTCACTAAGTTTTGATTGAAATCACCAATTTCTTTACTTGGTATTTCACTATACCCCTCTAAATCTAGGTCCAGTCTGATGCATTTTTTGTGTGAATATATATTTCTACCCTGAAAGACCTTAGAGCTAACAATTTTCACGTTGCTCTCCTCCTGTTCATGTTTGAATTCTTAATTGTTTTCTTATCATTTTAAAATGAGAAGTTTAAATTAGTATGAAAACTAGGCTGAAGATCTACTCGAAGGGCACCATTGCTTTAGAAAGGGAGCGTATTAAGCTCCCTCTCTTGTATTTAAAATGGTTTGGTTAAACTTCTTGTGAAGTTGATTCTAACAAGAAGTGCATTCAAACCATTGCAGTTCTAATTATATCCAAGTACCGAACATGTACGCTGGTATGTTTTGTTTATTTATCTCCGTATAAAAACGTGCTTTAGGGATTCCAGTGCTAGAGTATGTTTAACTTATTTGAATGCTGTAAATTTGTGAAACATAATGTCGGAAATTTAGGCAATACTAACCTGGTGAACAAACTGAAGGAGGACATCTTACATGAATGATAACTGGCAGGGACAACAAAATCAGGATATGGCTCAAAAGTTTGAACAACAAGCTCAACAGGCTGCTCAAGGTGCACAAAAAGCCCGAGAGTTTAACTCTAGGAATTCAGACGATCAACAAAGTTCGTCTCAACAATCTCGAAATAGCAATCAGCAAGAAATGATGAATCAAGAGATGAAGAATCAAGATATGAGTGAACAAGAGAGAGCTCAGAAACAACGAGCTTTTCAACAAAGTCAAGATCAACAGAACGGTCAAAATCAATAAGTCAAAGTGTTGTATAAAGCTAGAGGCAACAATAAAAGTCCGCTTAAATGTGGACTTTTATTGTTGCCCGCAGATATGCCGATATCAAAAGCCGTTTCACTGCTAACAATGCGTATCAAACCGAAGGGGAAAGGATATGAACTTTACTTTTACAGAGTACCTTAGATTGATTAGTGAACAGAAAATTGATGAAGCCTACGAGTATAGGTGTGTAAATGTGCCCAAGATCCTTTATAAATATTCTAGGTTATTAGACAATCAACTATGCCAAGAAAGCATAACTCATAGGTGTGAGAAAATTAAAGATAAAAATGAACGAAAATTTCAGGCGCTTGAGGATAATATGTTATGGATGCCGACATATAATCATTTGAATGACCCTTTTGAATTCAAGGCCTTGTATCTTAATAAACAGTCGCTCGATAATTATGGATGGGAGGTTCCAGAATTAGAAAGATTTCTAAAGGGTATAAAGGAATTGTTTTTGCTAGCTAGTTTTAGTCAGAATTTAACAGATAATATACCAATGTGGGCGCACTATGCAAATGATCATAAGGGATTTTGTGTAGAATACAGGATTGTAGATCCAAAGTATTTATATCCAATATCCTATGAAGCCGAGAGAGTTGCAATTGCATCATCCATAACGAAGTTGATACCGAAGTTTTTAAGCTATGATAAAACAAAAATTAGCGAAAATGACCCTGAATTAAGACTTTATTTTAATATTATCTACCACATGACAATTATGAAGCATAAGTCGTGGGAATATGAAAAAGAATACAGAGCAATTTATTTTAATCTGACTGCCGAGAAATTAGGCAATAAAGTTCCTCTATCAGACTTGGGACTGGAAGTCTCAAAAATTTATGTTGGGACAGATTGTGATATTGAAAATAAACAAAGATTATTAGATATTGCAACAAAGTTGAATTGCGAAATTAATGAAATGTATCTAGATGAATATGAGCCATCATTTGAACTGCATTTCCAAGCATTATCTTCATCCAATAGGCATTATGAAGTGCCATATAACTATAATTTTTGAGTCTAAACCTCATAAAAGTAAGTTCGTTTAAAAGAAGTGAATACAGGAGATATGTCCTCGTACATAAAGCAAAGAGAAGATGTTCCTTTATATTTTAGAGAGGTGAATCGTATGAGTAATGAGCAAATGCAAAGCGCGAGAGAATTCCTAAGTCTTTTATCGGCTGGCTCGGGCGTTTCTGGCTATGAAACTTCTATTGCTTCTATGGTTCAGGAACGATTCAAACCGTTAACTGATGAGGTAAGTTGCGATGTGGTTGGTAATGTTTATGCCCTTAAAAAAGGGAACAAGAAACGAGCCAAAATTATGTTAGCTGCTCATATGGATGAAATCGGTCTTATCGTAAAAAAGATCGATTCTCGTGGTTTCCTGCGGTTTACCTCCATTGGTGGGGTGGACCAGCGAACCCTCTTGTCTCAAGAAGTATTCGTTCATGGACGACAAGCTGTTCCAGGCATTATTGGCTCCTTGCCTCCCCACCTGTTGCAAACTAAGGACTTGGATCAAGCGGTTAAAATGGAGGACATGGTCATTGATGTTGGACTGTCCGTTGCTAAAATTAATGAGGTTATCCAAGTGGGGGATGTAATTACTCTAAGGAGAGAAACGTATTCTTTGCTTAATAACGTGTTGGCGGGAAAATCGTTGGATGATCGTGCTGGAGTCGTGGTGATGATGGTTTGCCTGGAAGAGCTCTCTCGCCTACAGCATACACATGATGTGATTGCTGTGGCGACAACACAAGAAGAAGTAGGTGTTCGGGGCGCACTTACCAGTGCTTATACGCTCAATCCAGATCTAGCTGTGGCTATTGATGTTACCCACGCGAGTACTCCCGATACTAAGGGGCAAGTTTCGCTTGAATTGGGTAAGGGACCGGCAGTGGCCTTGGGCCCCAATATTCATCCTGCCATTTACCAACATCTCTCAGAAACTGCCCGAGAGCAGCGTCTACCCATTCAGATCGAACCGATTCCTGGCGCATCAGGAACGGATGCTTGGGCTATTCAAGTAACCCAAGCAGGTATTCCAACTGGACTGATCTCTATCCCCTTGCGCTATATGCATACCTCTGTGGAAACTCTGGATATGCAAGACGTACTTAACTCCGGAAAACTACTGGCTTATTTTATTGCCTCCCTACCGGACGATTTGGAGGAATTGATATGTTATTAAAGAGGTTGAGCGAATTAAATGGTACCTCAGGAGCCGAAGGCCTCGTTCGGGATTTCTTGCGCCAACAAATAGAACCAGTAGTGGATACGATACTCGTTGATAAAATTGGAAATCTGATTGCGACGAAGAACGGACGCCTATCTGGTCCTAAGGTCATGCTCAGCGCTCACATGGATGAAGTGGCTTTGATGATTGTGGATATAACCAGTGACGGATTTCTCAAATTTCGATCGGTCGGTGGAATCGATGCCCGAATCCTCGTCTCTAAAGCGGTTAAAATTAACGAAACACTCGTTGGAGTGATCGGGGCTAAGGCCATCCATTTGCAAAAACGATCAGAACGTCAAAGGGCGTTACACTTTGAGCAACTTTATATTGATATCGGAGCCAAATCCAAAGAAGAAGCTGCAGGAAAGGTCAAGCTGGGTGATTATGCCTATTTTATTACGAAGTGTGAACCTTTTGGAGAAGGTCTTTACAAAGGAAAGGCCTTCGATGATCGAGTAGGGTGTGCTATTTTAGTCGAACTTCTTAAGAACGACTATGATGCTCCCTTAGTCGCGGCGTTTACAGTGCAGGAAGAGATCGGTCTCCGGGGTGCCAAGGTTGTAGCTTATACACTAGTTCCAGATTTTGCAATTGTGATCGAGGGCACAGTCGCTGCTGATGTGTCGGATCGAGAAGAAGAGGGCTGGGTTACTGAGTTAGGCAAAGGCCCGGCTTGTTCTTTGATGGACAGGACAGCCCTTTACAACCCCGAACTTATCCAATGGGTGGCAGACTTGGCCCACGCAAGGAAAATTCCACTGCAGTTTCGGCGGGGGACCTGTGGCGGAAACGATGCAGGTCCTATTCAGGTAAGTAAATCGGGAATCCCAACAATTGTCTTGAGTGTACCTTGTCGCTACATCCACTCCTCTGTCTCGATTATCTCGGAAAAGGATTATACTGCTTGCCTTAACTTAGTGGCTGAACTATTAAAGGAACTGCCGCGTAAGTTTGGGGTTAGCTCGATCGCTAAGGAGGAAAATGTGTGATGGATTTAGATTTTGCAAGGCTTGGAGAGTTAACTCAGATCTTTGGCCCGTCCGGTTCCGAAGAGCGGGTCGCAGAATTCATAGCTACTCAACTGCGCCCTTACTGTGATGAACTTAAGACTGATACTTTAGGGAATCTCATTATCCAACGTCATGGATCGGGTAGAAAGATCATGGTGGCTGCTCATATGGACGAGATCGGGTTGATGATCACTCATATTGACAAAGCAGGGTTCTTGCGTTTTACCCCCCTTGGGGGAGTTCGTATTCCCAACCTTGTTGGACAAAGAGTAAAGTTTAGCAATGGAAGGATCGGAACGATAGGAGTGGAAAACTTAGAGAAGCCAAACGATTTCAAGCTTGATAAACTCTATCTTGATATTGGGGTATCAGCGCGGGAAGAAGCTGAACAGTTTGTCCGTATAGGAGAAACCGCGGTTTTTGTTGGGGATTTCGTAGAATCGGGATCAAGAATTATAGCAAAGGCCCTAGATGACCGTATTGGCTGTTTTATAGCGATGGAAGCACTCAAACGGACCAAGTCCATTCACGAATTAGCGTTTGTCTTTACGGTACAGGAAGAAATTGGGACTCGCGGTGCCAAGACGGCTGCCTTTGCTCTCGAACCTGATTTGGCCCTTGCTGTGGATGTTACGGCCACCGGGGATACCCCTAAAGCACATCCTATGTCCGTAGAACTAGGTAGAGGTGTAGGTATTAAGGTACTCGACCGCTCGATGGTCACCTCACCTCAAATTAAGCGCTGGATGGCCGATGTTGCCACTGATAGAAACATTCCCTTCCAGTGGGAGGTTTTAGAGTATGGGGGTACGGACTCTGGAGCCATTCATTTATCTAGGGGTGGGGTCCCCTCAGGAGTTCTTTCCATCCCCACGCGTTATGTCCACAGTCCCGCTGAAATGCTTGATAAACGTGATGTCAAAGCTGCTGTGAATTTACTTGTGGCCCTTTTAGAAAGCTCAGCCGAATTATAGCAGAGAAGGCCCCCCCCCTTCAAGGACCATATTCAGTGGTCCTTTTTATCGTATCAGACCCTCATGCTGTGCGGCACCACTCATGAATGAAATGAAATCTTATTTCGGGAAAGTATTACTTTTCGGGTATCTGTAGCTATAGTAGGGGCACGATGCATCGTGCCCCTACGAATACGAAACTTCTGATATCCGTGAACGATAAAGGACCGAGGCGCAGCCTCGGTTTTTCTTAATGGGAAGAAATGGTCAGCGAAATCTTGTGGTTAGCTGTTCAAAAACTTAACGTTATATGATATATTGAATATTCAGAGCTAGTTTAATATGAAAGAAGAGAATTAAGTTGCATTCCCCTAAATAAATGTAATGACAAAGTCAATATAATATAATATAAAAAGAAAAAAAGGTGAGGACAGTATGCATATTACTGATTATGAGATTTCATTAAGATTATTTTTAGCTTGTGTTTTTGGCGGCATAGTAGGCTATCAAAGAGAACGAAATGGTAGTCCAGCAGGATTTAGAACGCATATTTTAGTGTCCTTGGGCGCCGCTTTGATTATGATTTTATCAATGTATGGGTTTGCTGATTTTACCTCGGTAAATAAAGACCCTGCTCGATTGGCTGCCCAGGTCATCTCTGGTATTGGCTTTTTAGGAGCGGGAACGATTTTAAGAGACAAAACTTCAATTAAAGGGTTAACAACGGCCGCTTCCCTTTGGGTAGTGTCGGCTATAGGATTAGCTGTTGGTGCAGGATTTTATTTTTCGTCGTTTATGACTACTTTTTTAGTTTTCGTTACTCTTGAGCGTTCTGTTGAACTTTATTTTTTCAGAAGCAGTCAAACGTTAAAGGTAGTTACTGTAAACGGAACTTGTAAAGTTAAAGAAATTAACCGCATCTTAGAATTGCATAAAATCGCTTCACAAAATATTTCTATGACTATGTTAAATGAAGAACAGAAGAGAACAGCCATTGAATATAAAATTAAGACGCCGTTCTGTCAAATAGATATGAAGAAAATTGTCGAAGATATTAATGAAATTGACGGTATTTATTCTACTGAGAAAAAGGACAACGTCTCAAAGCAGTCATTTTTCTCTTTCCTGACCCGCTTGAACCTGCCTTTTAAAAAGGGTCCCGAAAAGCCCTCGTTATAAGAGAACTCACTAATAAAGTATTTAAGCCCCCTGCCTTAGTTTAGGTAGGGGGCTATAATGCCAAACGGAATTATTAGTGTTTAAAGAATGTACATTAGTGAGGCTATATTGCTTTCTTGAAGATTGACCAAGGTGTATCCACAGCTTTACCATCTTCTAAGATTTTCTGAACCGTTCCAGCATGATAAAATCCTGCTTTTTCTGTCTTATATAAGCACTCTTCTAATGTTATTTCTTGCCAAGTGTCTTCGCCCTTTTCTTGAGTTAAAACTTTCATTATTTAATCATTCCTCCATTATTATTATTATTTGGATTCCCTAGCTATTATAGCAGGAAATACTTTTGGTATAAATCCTGATTTCTGAAATCGTAACATTAAAGAACGTCATAATGCTCTTGTTGACTAATCTCTAAACAAAGTGGTAGTTTAGCAGAAAGTTCATTTATCTAAGTTTGTTTTACCCTCATGAGTTCTTTCATATGCAACGTAGGCATAAATTTCTAGCAGAAGTTCTTAAGCATCTCAAATATCTTGGAGCTGAAAGTACTTGCTTGGCTCGTATCTTAAGTATTTACAGGAAACCAAGGCCGTCTTGTCGAAATAATAAGGTCAGTTTGGATATCTACTAGTCAGAAATTATTACTGATAGTTATATACGGGACACTCGGCCATTCTTGGCCAGCGCTAGCCAAGTTTCTTTAATTTTGAAGGTGAGGTGAAGTGTATGGATTCGTATGTTCGTTTTTTGCATTGTGCTGGATTCCGTTTTGATAGTCTCTCGTGGGAAGGGCCAGAGGGATGGGTGGCACAGCGGAATCAAGATTTGTGGCAGACCTTTGAAAGCCTCCTCTCACTTTGTCGGTCGGAAAAGGTAGATTTTCTATTCCTAGTTGGGGATTTATTTGAACAGGCGTATGTGCGTAAGGAGACGGTCGAACGGGTGACCAGGTCCTTTGCTAAGTTGGATAGAACGAGAATTTTTATAGTTCCGGGTGAAACGGATCCGCTGGTTAGTACATCCGCTTACCGGCTGGCCGTGTGGCCGAGCAATGTACATATCTTCTCAGCAGGCATCAGCAGTGTGAAAATTCCTTCCCTAAATGTTACAGTTTATGGAGCAGGATGGACAGCCTATCGTCAAGAGGAGAGTTTCCTAGACGGTTTTCAGGCGATGAATGACGGAACACTTCAATTTATGCTTCTCCATGGTGAGGTGAACTCAGTCAAAAATACTAAAGGGTATATCCCGATCCTTGAAGAGCAGATTGCGTCAAGTGGTTTAACCTACCTAGCCTTAGGGCATCAGGAGGTTTGGAGCGGAATTCAGAAAGCTGGAGAAACATTTTGGGCTGATTGCGGCTTGCCTGAAGCTAGAAGTTTTCGGGAAAGTGGACCACATGGTGTGATTCTGGGGGAGATTAAGAAAGAATCAGTCCAGTTCAAATTTTGGGAAATTGGAAAGCGGCGATATTTTGAAAAGACTCTATTGGTGCAATTAGATATGGCGGGCATGACTGCGCAACTATTGACAGAAACGAGTCCCGAAGAACGACAAAAAGATATGTTTAGGATCAAGCTGTCAGGAAATTTCCATGAAAGTGAAGTGGAGGTTCAACTATTTCAGAAGTTTTTAATGGAAGAGTTTCGTTTCGTTGAAGTTATACCTGATGAGGGGCGATCTACATTCTCGCCAGATGTCGTTCCCTCAGCGGAAACAAGGGTTTCTAACCAGGATGGCTTTCCAACTCTGGCCCAAGTATTTGTGGATAAAATAAAAGAGCAGCTTCTTCTTGCCAAGAGCTCTGAGACCTATGAACACTGGGAGCTTGTTCGCAAAATCGGGCTGGCTGCACTGGGACAGGGACGGGATGACGATGAGGATTGAACGAATCAAAAGTAGTAATTTAACGAGTCTGGGCGATGTCGACTGGACATTTCTCGGAGGATCGGTTGTGCTTTTTTCTGAGGATAAAAGTCGTCAAACAATACTTGGCGACTTACTACTGGACTTATTCTATGATCTATTGCCCCCTCTGGCCTTAAAGGATCACAATAGCCAGGGTTTAGGCGAGGTGTGGATAACTGAGAAAAGTACCCACTTTCATATAAGTCGAGAAACTAGTCAGCAGGGTAATGAATTAGAATTCCTCTCAACCCTAAAAATTGAGGACGAAACCGGACAGCAAGTGTCCTTGCCGGAAACGATGACAGCGGGGGAGTATTTATTTGGAGTTAAGCTCGGGGCTTTTCGTCAGGGTGCGATCGTGGAATGGCCAGAAGGTATAGAAAGCAAAAATTTATTCCGGCTTGTCCGCAACCTCCGGCAAGGAGGGGAGGAGGGGCTCTCCCTGTCGAAAGTGAGGGCCTGTATGGCCGGAGCGCAAAAGAGAGTGAAGGAACAAACGGAGAGTATGATCCTGGTTAAGGCTGAGTATGATGCTCTGCGGCGTGAATGGGAGGAAGCACACCGCCAGCAAGAAGAAGAACGGTTGCTTTTGATAGAAATAAGGAATCTGAAAGAAAAGGAGATAATTTTAGCAGAGAAAATTACTATAGATGATAAACTGCAGGAGCGGTTAGCCTTGCTTGCTCAAAACCCGGACTATCGCAAATTACGCCACCTCCAAGGTGAATTAACCCAGTTGGAAGAACGTTACCGAGGATTAGAGTTGAATTTGACGCTGCTTACTAGTGAGTCACACGTGGATTGGGCTGTGATTGAGGGGTTGCGTGAAGAGTGTCTGGAGTGGGCACATCTTCAAGATCAAGTTGAACGTCTAGTCACTAAAGTCCAGATGAAGGAACAGCCATTTAATGAGCTGCGAAATCTTTTACAAATGTCTAGCTACCAAGGGATTTCGATAGACGATGTTCAACGTATGCAGCGAGTGGAAGCGGAAAGGTATGCGGCTCAAGAAAAACTTGACAAGATTTCGGACTCTAAAAGTGAAATCGAGAAAAAACGGAAAATATACAAAAGAGAAATAGCATTACTCCAGAATCTTACGGATATGGCTGAGGTAATGGATGACGATGAAAAAAAGATCGCGCAAAGAGAACGGCGTTTGGCGCAGTGGCAAAACTCAAAGATAGGTAGTTATATTGACAGGATATTACGGGACCGTTTTGCGGGAACAGGTATTGGAGAAAAACTATCAATTCGCCTTCGACACTATTACCAAAATTATCATGTTTTAAACTATATTGAATTTATGAGTCGGCTCAGGCAATATCGTGATCAGCGGCAATTAGTAGAAGGCTTGAAAATGGGGTTAGAGAGACTACAAGACAAAGTGAATCGAGAGGAAAACTTACGCGCGAGTGTGCATTCCCGTACAGAAACTTTAAAAAAGGCTTTTACTGCGGCTAATGCAGATGGTTTCCCGGCATGGTTGAATGGATGGGAGGATCACCAGCAAAAGAAACGGCAACTAGCCCTATGGGGTGAAGAGTTGCGTCTTGTACTGGAAGAGCAGCAAATTGAAGAAAATAAGATGGCAACGTCTGCGCAACAGTTGCGAGAAAAATTGGGAAATTGGGAGATATTGGCGACAGACCGGGATGAAGTTTTCAACGCAGTTTTGAAAGTTGCCAGTCAATTACGGGCAAAAGACATGGCGGAGAGAGAAGTTGCCGAGCTTTCTCAGAGGTATTATGATTTACTAGGCGATCGAGATCTTGAGTATCTCGCCAAGAGTTTAGAACCCTTAGCGGATTTGGAACGTGAGAACCGTCTTTCCAAGGAAGAGAGGTTGGGGGAGCTGACGACTAGGCAACAAGAACGGGTGGAGATTCGTTCGCAACTGGCGACTGCAGAACAACGGCTCCATGACAGACCGAAATTTTTGGCGTTGTCTGAACTGGAGAAAAAGATAGAGAAAGTTAAACGGCAGTGGTTGGCCTATGAAGACCTAAAGCGTGCGCTGGAGGATGTTAGAGCTTTGTTGGAAACGTCTTGGCAGGAGTGGCAAACCAAATACGGAAAGGTACTGAATGAAGAGAAACAGTGGATTATCAGTCGGATTTCTTCTTCACCGGGCAAGGGGAGCATGGTGAGAAATGAGGCAGAAGTGAGGAAAAACTATTTTGCTTTTCGTATGGCCATTGCCCAGTTAGCCATTGACGGTAACATTGAGCTGCCCATGCTCTTCTCAGTAGGAAAAATCAATGTGCGACAAAGCCTTTGGGATGATGTTGCCGGCTATCTCCGTAAACTTTCACTTTCTAGGCAGGTGATTTTTGCCACCTCAGATGCTGAACTGTTTGAGAAACTGGCAACAATGGGCTGGCAAAGGATCGTGATTTGAATAACCTACCCTCGAGTAATGCAAGAAATGCTGAAGAGAAAAATCTTGAAAGTCTAAAACAATGATAATGACGAGGAAGAACCGAAGAGCAAATTTATTGAGATAGTCTAACTACTTGTTCCCGCAATATATTAGTTGCGAGGAGGTAATTTTTTATCCTTTTGTCGAAATGATCAGGCGAAGGGAGGGGTGAAAGTGGATGATATATATTGTGCGATTAGAGCAAGGGGTCCGATTGCCTTTGGGGAACATCTAGAGGGTGAGGTCATAGCATGTTGCGATGGGAAAGTGGCATGGGCTTCTAAAGACATTTATGAGGGCTATTACGCTTCTAAAGTAGACATGGAAGCTTTTGATCGATTGACAAATATGGTTAAGCTATATAAACGAAATGCCCCAGGGAAATGGACAGATTTACGGGATTATTTGCACACCTTAACACCTAAGCAACTTTCTGTTTTAGTAAAAGAATTAAAAGAATTTAGAGCCTGAATAGGGCTCTTTTTTTACGTTGAAGAAAAATGTCAGCAACTATACCTATGGAATATAATACCATAAACTCATGAGAGGAGGGGTAGTACGTGGTGTTAGGAGAAAGCAAGAAAGTAGAAGATATGAACTATTTTGAGCTGCTGGCTTGGTTGGGCATAGGTAGTTCCCATCCAGGAGGCTTTCCAGCTACCAAACAAAATTTGGATGCTATACAAGTAAAGCCTGAAGAATATGTGCTTGATGCTGGGTGTGGCAGCGGTCTTACCGCTTGTCACTTGGCAAAAACTATTGGCTGCAAAATCATGGGAGTAGATATTAATCCCCAAATGATTGAAAAAGCAGCTCAAAGGGCGCAAAAAGAGGGAGTAGCACATTTAGTGGAATTTAAGGTAGCAGATGTTTGTAATCTGCCCTTCACTAAAAATTCCTTTGATGTGGTAATGGCTGAATCTATAACAGTATTTTTAGATAAAATAAAAGTGTATCAAGAGTTTTATAGAGTTCTGAAGCCTGAGGGCAGAGTCGCTGATCTCGAAATGGCTTTGTTAAGAGAGTTGCCCGTAAATCTCAGAAGACAGATGGAAGCGTGCTTCGGTGCAAGCACCAATCCATTACCCTTTGAAGAATGGCTTAAGGCCTTAACGCAAGCAGGCTTTCAGGATGTGGACCTCAAAAATCCGCAACCATTGAAAAATAGAGGCAATGTGATCATGAATGAACTCAAAAAAGATTGGATGTTGGTAATAGGTCTCACAGACAAAGTCAGAAAGCAGCCTGGCTTAGTGCCTAGACTACAAAAAAATGCTGGTTTCATGAAGCGGAACCAGGGCTACTTTGGATTTGGTCTTGTCTACGGACGAAAACCAACACCTCCTCCCCAAAAAAAGGGTTTCAAGGATTGGCTGCTACAGGTATTTCGAAAAAAGATTTGACCAATAATTCTACTTGGCGCTCGGAGCCCAAAACGGTTCAAACCGGATTTAGGGCTCTAGTGGTTTGGACTTTGTGATATAAGGCCATATTCTCTCAACAAGAAAGCCACGGTATGATAAATTAACTGATTAATAAACTAAGTAAAGCAGGTATAATTAGAAACGTGTAGAATTAACGTAAAGTTAAACAGTTTGCCATTTAGTAGGGTGGAAGAGCCAATCTAGGAGGTTAGGATCATTGACACAGACATTGTAAATCATTCAAAAGAAAGAACTAAGGCCTTACTACTATTAGCAGTCACAGCGACACTGTGGAGTCTCGGAGGACTATTGATAAAATCGGTCAATGCCCATCCTTTGGCTATTGCGGGGACAAGAAGTGCTATTGCAGCTGTCATGTTACTATTGGTGTTGAAAAAGCCGAAATTCACCTGGTCTTTTGCGCAACTTGGCGCTGCTCTGGCCTATGCTACTACCACTATCTTCTTTGTTACAGCGACTAAAACAACCACTGCAGCCAACGCAATCTTTCTTCAATCGACAGCACCAATCTATGTAGCCGTATTAAGCTCATGGTTGTTAAAGGAAAAGATAAAGTTGCAGGATTGGATAACCGTTTTCATCGTTATGAGCGGTATGGTCTTATTTTTCCTTGACAATCTAAGTACAACAGGCATCTTAGGGAATGTGATTGCTGCGGCGAGCGGAATAAGCTTTGCACTTTTTGCTATCTTTATGCGCATGCAAAAGGATGGTTCTCCGCTAGAATCAATATTTCTGGGAAATATTCTCACGGCGGCAATAGGACTCCCTTTCTTGTCCCGTTCAGCACCCAATGCATCTGGTTGGATATACTTGCTGATCCTGGGGGTCGTTCAACTAGGATTACCCTACATTTTATATTCCAAGGCTATAAAACATGTAACAGCCTTGGAAGCAATCCTTATTCCAGTTATCGAACCTCTATTGAACCCGGTCTGGGTTTTTTTGATACTCGGCGAAGCCCCCGGACCATTGGCTTTGATAGGCGGTCTTATCGTGCTTGCAGCTATTACGGGAAGGTGTGTTCTAGCGGTCTTGCCGTTTAGAACTTTAATACTAAATAAAAACGCCTAGTGGATAAGAAGAAAAGGAGGGGTACTACTTTGAAAATGACTGGAGCAGAGGCTATTATAGAATCCCTAAAGAATGAAAAAGTAGATGTGGTTTTCGGCTACCCCGGTGGGGCGGTGCTAACCCTTTATGACGCTTTGTACCAAGCTGATTTTAAACATATTCTCACTAAGCACGAACAAGGAGCGGTTCATGCAGCTGACGGCTATGCCAGGGCTACAGGAAAGGTCGGGGTTGTAATTGCTACTTCCGGCCCAGGGGCAACTAATTTGGTAACCGGAATTGCCACAGCCTACATGGATTCCATTCCTTTAGTTGCTATCACGGGCCAAGTTGCGGTACCACTAATTGGTAGGGATTCCTTTCAGGAGGCAGATATTCGTGGTATCACGACCCCAATTACTAAACACAACTATTTGGTGAAAAAGGTTGAGGATTTACCGAGGGTCCTTAAAGAAGCCTTTTATATTGCTCGAACAGGTCGGCCCGGACCAGTGGTCGTTGATGTAGCGAAAGATGTCTTTGCTGCTGCTTTAGATTATCAATATCCACAAGAAGTTAAGTTGCGTGGTTATCGTCCGTTGTTTGCCGGAAATTTAGAAACGATCGATAAAGTCTTTGAAGAATTGAAATTAGCCCAAAAACCTCTTATTTTTATAGGGGGAGGGGTTAATCTTTCCGACTCGTCCGGAGTTTTAAAAGATTTAATTGAACAGACTGGGTTCCCAGTAATTTCGACCTTGATGGGGTTGGGTAGTCTTCCCTCTGATCATCCCCAGTTCCTAGGTATGGTTGGTATGCATGGGACGTATGCAGCTAATATGGCCACGACGGAATGTGATTTGATGTTAGGAATCGGGGTTCGTTTCGATGATCGAGTCACTGGACTTCTCAGTGAGTTTGCTTCAAAGGCTAAGATTATCCACTTTGACATTGATCCCGCCGAAATCAACAAAAACGTGTTGGCCCATCTCCGCGTTGTCGGAGACCTGAATTGGTCATTACCGGCCCTCTTGCAACGGGTTGAGGTCGTCTCAGACAAGTTAAAAGAACAAGCACGATCTTGGACAGAGAAGGTTCTTGACTGGCAACGGGAAAATCCTTTAACCTACGAGCCTCAAACAGAACTGGTAATGCCCCAAGCTGTGATTGAGAAAGTCAGCGAGTTGACCCAAGGTGACGCGGTGATTGTTACTGATGTAGGACAACACCAGATGTGGGTAGCTCAATACTACGGTTTTAAAAGCCCTCGCTCGTTTCTAACGTCCGGCGGGCTTGGAACTATGGGTTATGGCCTCCCCGCTGCTCTGGGAGCGCAATGTGGGTTGCCTGATAGACCGGTTATCCTATTTGTCGGCGATGGTGGAATCATGATGAATTGTCAGGAACTAGCAACTGCAGCTAATTATAATTTTCCCGTTAAAGTACTGATCTTTAATAATCAGTCGTTGGGTATGGTCGCCCAGTGGCAAAGGATGTTTTACGGTGGACGCTATTCTCACACAAGCCTCAAAGGACAACATACTGATTTTGTAAAACTAGCCGAAGCGATGGGGGTGACGGGTTTAAGGGTGACGAAGCCGGAGGAATTGGGCCTTGTCTTGGCAGAAGCGTTGGCGACACCTGGTCCTGTGGTTGTCGATATACGGACCCCAGAAACAGTAGACCTCTTGCCTATGGTTCCGGCAGGTGCCCGTTTAGATCAGATGATTATGGGAGGTACAGAGGGATGAAACATACACTCGCTGTTTTAGTAGAGAATAGACCGGGAGTTTTAACCCATATTTCCGGACTTATTAGCCGTCGAGCCTTTAATATTGAAAGTATTGCCGCCGGATACACGGAGGAACCTGATACGACCAGGATCACGATTGTGGTCGAAGGCAACGAGATCGAGCAGGAGCAGGTTGTTAACCAGCTGTCAAAGTTAGTGGATGTCATAAAAATTAGCGATTTGACGGCTGTGGATTCAATCCAGCGTGAATTGGTTTTGATCAAGGTCAAAGCAAGTATGGAGACACGTGCGGATATCCTAAATATTGTCGATATTTTTCGGGCACGAATAGTCGATGTTAACCGGGAGACGATGGTCATAGAACTTTCCGGTGATGAAACAAAGATAGATGCCATATGCCAGGTATTGGAAGATGATCATGGCATTATCGAAATTGTACGAACGGGTAAGATTGCGCTGGCGCGTGGGCCAATACCTGCTAAGGATCAGTAAGCTTGGCATATGGAATCATTTTAGGGTACACATTGCCTAAACTTGATCATAAAAGACGAGCGTCAATTAAAATCTGACACTCGTCTTAATATAATTCGTATTTGTATGAGATTAGATTTCTTCAGCTAATAACAGCGAGCATTTTTCTACATACCCCTTAATCATTCGTTCGGCGACAGTTGGGTCTAACTTACCATGAATACTGGCAGTCTCGAAAAATCGTTTGGGTAATTCCACATTTCGTGGATCGAAGCCTAATTTTTCTTTGATGCGTAGTTTCATTTTGTAAATCCGTTTGGCAATAGCTGTCAGGTCGGCATCGGTCAGAGAATAGCCGACAGCCTTGAGCGCTTTTAGGACAGTTTCTCGGTTATAGACTTTGCGAGCGAATAGGCAGATGACAAGTGAGTTCAGAAGACCCCGCTCAAGTTCCTCGTTGAAGAGGGTATCGACGGCTTTGTTTTCGTCAAATGTTGTGATGGATTGGTCAATAGCATAGCCGCCATTACATAAATGGGAGTGCCGAGCCCCAACGGTGAGTCCGACCAGGTTGCCATATCCGGTGTGGTACCCCGGGATTTCATTGCCTGCAACCTGGAGGGCAAAATCTTTACCATGGTATGTAGCTCCAGCGAATCGAGTACCTTCCCCCAGAACTTGATAGAAAGCATTTTCACGGTTTCCTAAATACATAATGGCCTGGTAATACGTTTTGGAATCCCCAAAGGCGAGTGGTAGAAGGGTTTCAGCTTCTGTGACAAGGCCTTTCATTAAGCCTTCGGTTGCCCAAGCGAGAGCGACACCAGCAGAAATGGCATCCAGGCCTGTTTTTTCAACTGCTTCGATGAGATGTAATATTTCATCCGTGCTGTTGATGCCTAGTAAGGTACCTAGAGAATATATTAGCTCATAATCGTATCCGACACTCACCGATTCATATTCATAACCAGAGTCAAATTCCCGTCGGAATTGGCCTATATGGATGCAGCCAACAGGACAACCAGTGCAAGCCATCTTCCGGACAAGATTGTTTTTCGCGAAGGCTTCTCCGCTTATTTGCTCAGCATCAGCAAAGTGGTTAGCTGTCAGATTTTTTGTCGGCAAAGCGCCTAAGGCATTGATCGGTTCAACATTAATAGACGTACCCAAGTCATGATATTTGGACATGAGCTCTGTTTCAGTGACAGATTTAAAAATAGATTGATAAACACGAAAATAGTCCTTAAAGTCTTGAATTTTAGTTGACTTGTCGCCCGTAACCAAAATCGCTTTGACTTGTTTGCTTCCCATTACGGCACCGAGGCCAAGCCGACCGAAGTGACGATAGGTATCAACGCAAACGCTGGCAAACTTGACCAGCTTTTCCCCAGCAGGTCCAATTCTCAAAATGCTGCGTTTGCCGCTTCCTTTTTCCTGATCCCGAATGAACTGACCAACGACATCCGAGTCCATTCCCCATATTGCCCGGGCATCTTTAATTTCAACGTTGCCTCCGTCAATGGAGATGTTGGAAGGGTGGAGTGCTTTGCCCTGAATTACAACCGCATCAAAGCCTGCCATTGATAACGTCAAGGCTAGTCTGCCGCCAGCATAACTTTCCCCCAGTTCACCAGTCAGCGGCGAAATAAACATTGCCACTGTCTTAGTCATCAGTGGATAGATTCCAGAGATTGCACCAATGGCAAAGACAATGGGTTGTTCAGGTGCAAGAGGAGGGAGCTCCGGGTGCATAGTTTCATCGAGCAACTTAGACGCTATTCCGACTCCGCCGAGATACCCGGCTAAATCCGTACGCCGCTTGATTTCGATCTTGCCTGTTGTAAGGTTAATGTATAGAACCTTAATGGCGTTTTCGTATAACATCACTGAACCTCCTGTATTAGCTGTAGGCATTTATGAGGGCAAAATCGTGCACATACACCACAATGCTTACAGACAATTGGCAGTAAGGCGACGTGGTCAAAGGTAATAGCATCGACGGTGCACGCAGCAACGCAGCGTTGACACCCCACACATTTTTTCTTGTCTAGCAATACCCCTCCGCCCTCGCGTTTCATAAGTGCTCCGGTCGGGCAAACTTCAGCGCAGGGCACATCATCTTTGCAGGCTTGACAGACGACCGCAATAAACTTGCCGGATAGTCCGCCACTTGTTTTAATGTGAATGGCGCTTTTCAAGATGGAATGGTCCTGTTGGTTCACGGCAGCACAGGTTATCATGCAAGATAAACAGCCAATACAGCGGTTCATTCCATTCGCTTTTAGTACTTTCATTTTCAGCCCCCAGCCTTTAGCAATAGTTTCGGGTGCGTCCCTTCTGACTATTAGGTGTAATATATATTATAACACTTGAGGTGCAATAGCGTTAATTTGGCCTAGGTTCTAAAAAGTCTTAGAAGGTCCGCACCACAAAGACACTTGTACTAAATAGTACAAGTTATTGGACTTCAAGGAAGATGGTTGGGTATTTTTGGGGGGGCATAAATAATATTAATGTTGACAATAAATTAATATAGAAGGTATATTTAAACAAGTAATACTTTCAGGGTTTTAAACTGATCATTGTTGGAAAAGACTGACGGGACTTTAAAATACAGATCTTAAGAAAATCTGGTTACAGTTGAATACGTTGAAGTTAGCTGAGGCCTTTAATTATGCGTCTATTTAGGCATATATCCTAATTACTCCACGTTCAGTTTACTCTGTAAAGAGTGGAAATTAGGTTAATATATGAGATAGAGTATTTTAAATTAGAAAGAGGTTGTTAAAAATGAAGGAAAAAAAGATGGCTAAAAAGATGGGTAAACCGAGCTGTAAAAGAAAATTCAAAAAGAAAATCGTGATAGCTGCTGCAATTACAACACTATCTGCTTTTGCAATTAAAGCATTACTTAAACCAAAGGCAGAATTATCATGTGCTGATTTTAAGGAAGAAGAGAAGAGTGAATTTGAAATCGTTCTGGATGGCCTAGTAGCAGACGGCACGATTAATAAGGAGCAACATGTAATTATTCAAACTGCAATCGTAGCAGCTATACAGGCCAGCATGGCAGATGAGTATTTAAAGAGCGGAGAGTGTCTTGGAGGTACACCTTCTATCGATACTATAATCGATTCTATAATCGGTAAATTTACTAAGCTTAAGGATTCGCTATTCGAAAAGTTCCCGCTCTAAGAAAAGGGAGCAGGCCTCTGGTGTGATTCCAATCATTGAATCTTTGGAAATTTGGACCCCGCAAGTGATTGCAGGGTCTAAATTTTTGCGCTCGGAGAGGCGTTGTCTCTAGGAAAAATCCCCCAAAAATTTAGGAATAATTGTATTTTACTACTTATGGCTGAATTGATATAATAATCACATAAATTTTAAATTTCTGATATGTTTGAAATTAGGAGGAACGTAATGCTTAGTGAATTTAGGGAACATTTAAAGTCTCAGAATAAGCCCCAAAACATAATCGATGGTTATATCCAATCGGTCCAAGATTACATTATTTGGGTCTCTCTAAATGGCAAAGAACAGACTAAGTTCAGTGAGCAAAACATTGATGAATCCGTTAGCTATACAATCTTTGAGGGAACTGATAATATTCGGCTTTAAATGTGTTTGTAGTTTTTTTACTTATACGTTCAAACACTGTAACGAAAAATAGAAAATAGAAAATAGCAACGGGCACTCTACACAAAGAGTGCTCTAAATTTGTGCCGAAAGGCGAAATGAACTGAATAATCGAAGACGACGCAATCCATGAGTTTGCTTAATTAAATATCTGGGGTATAATTTATTCTAGCGATAGAAAGCATGAGCGTTTAAAAAGTTTCCTCGGATTATTTCGCAGTTCATAATAAAACTATAAGGCCAACCTGGTTTGAGTAGGGAGGTAGCAATATATAATGAATCAGTCAGCATTAGTCGTATTCAGTGGTGGACAGGATAGCACTACATGCCTATTCTTGGCAATGAAAAAATTTGATAGAGTAGAAGCAATCACCTTCAACTATAACCAAAGGCATAAGGACGAGATTGATTGTGCGACCAAAATTGCTAAGGAGTGGGATATACCTCATATGGTTGTAGACATGAGTCTGCTTAACCAGTTGGCGCCTAATGCCCTAACAAGAAATGATCTGGAAATTAAAGCAGGTGAAGGTGGTCAACCTCCCAATACACTAGTTGATGGTCGCAACTTACTATTCCTGTCCTTTGCAGCTGTTGTTGCGAAACAAAAAGGGATAAATCACATTGTTACCGGTGTTTGTGAGACTGACTTTAGCGGTTACCCGGATTGCCGGGATGTATTCATTAAGTCGCTGAATGTTACCTTAAATCTAGCTATGGACTATCCTTTTGTTATTGATACTCCGCTAATGTGGATTGATAAGGCCGACACCTGGGAATTGGCCGATCAATTAGGCAGATTGGAGTACGTACAGCAAAATACATTGACGTGTTATAACGGTATTATTGGGACGGGGTGCGGCGAATGTCCAGCTTGTAAGCTGCGAAATGCCGGGCTTAAAAAGTATCTAAATAAGAAAGAGGCTACTCAATGACAGCTATGGTAATAAAAGTAACTAAAAGTTTCACCTTCGATGCTGCCCACTTTTTACCAAACCATAAAGGGAAGTGTGCTAACATGCACGGTCATACCTATAGATTGGAGGTAACCGTTGTTCGTAAAAATGGAAAACTGATGAATGATGGTTCTGATGAGGGTATGGTCGTTGACTTTTATGACCTGAAGGCAATTGTGACCACAGAAGTCATTGACAAGATGGACCATAAAGTTTTAAATGAGGTATTACCTTTTAGGACAACAGCGGAGAATATGGCGGCTCATATTTTTGGCGTGTTGACGGATAAGTTACTGGCAAATGGAGTTGTAGTAGAGAAAATCAAATTGTGGGAGACCCCAGATTCCTACGTTGAGGTATGTCTTGAATAAGTGAGTTAGGTCCCAGAGCACTCTGTGTATAGAATATAGTGCTCTGGGACAAATTTGTAAGTATGGGACGGTGGTCGATTCACCCTAACGAATATTCTGGAATGAGGAGAGTGTTTTATTATGGATAGAGCAGAGGTCTTTGGAAGTTCGCAAGAAATCGTGTTGGATCATGATGTTGATCAAGCTCTGGAAGCATGGTCGAGTAACACCAATACTGCTAAATCGAAACTAGTGAATGACTCTTTAAGAGGCGTGATTCCTCAAAAGTATAGCGATGGAGGAGAGGGTCGGGGAGAAGGACGGATATAACCAAGAGTATTATTACTTATCAGTGCCTCGTCGAAAAAGGTGAATTTATGGCAAGGACATTAAAATTCCGGATTGAATTAAATTCAATCCGGAATTTTAATTTGAGAAGTGTTAACTTTATGAAAGGCAATTTGAGGGACAGTTCCTTAAACTTGAAAGATTTAGTGAGGATGATGACCAGGACACTCGTCTTTAATTAATTTCAATAGCCGTTTCTCAGATAGGTCAAGGGCATCCTTTACTGAATGTCCGACCCCAAAATATCTTGTTACAAAAGCATCTGCCAGAATATTAAAGGCCGCTTGACTAATGTTTCCTGTAATTACGGCTTCACAATTATACTCTAATACTTTACGAGCAAGATTTTCTTCAACTGAAGTTCCAGCATCATTTTTTAGAGCGGTCACAGTTAAATCATCCACATTAACAATTAACATGTATAAGCATTGTTCAAATTCTTCAGATACCTGACTCTCCAGATTTTCACCATCTGCTGCCACTGCAATATTCATTAGTCAACCTCCAATAATTTATAACAGTCTTCTAAACATAATAAGTTGCAATTTTTCTATCAAACCATCTACAACTATAACATCATTCCTCCTTTTGTAAAACCTGAAAACCAAAAAAGTGTTTCATATCCCTATATTCCACTTATTTTGCGATATTTCCCCATAATAAACGACTAGCCGGGTTATTAACTATCTTATCCCCGGGAGATGATTTATAATAATAAGGAATTTTAAAGGGGGCATATTTATGGATCACCGAGATTTAGTCCTGGATGAAGATAGTGAGTTTAAATTTCATTGCCATGATGGGCTAGATTGCTTTAAAAAATGCTGCCGGGACATCAATATTTTTCTCACTCCTTACGATGTCCTACGGATGAAAAATTTCCTGGGCATTTCTTCAGGAGAATTTCTGGAGAAATATACCCTTACGGTACCTGTGCATCGCTTTTCTGTTGTGCAAATTAAGATGTCCGAGGAGGATAACCTGAAATGTCCGTTCATCACCCCAAAGGGATGCCGGGTTTACCAGGAGCGGTCCTGGTCCTGTCGGATTGCGCCGGTAGATATGCTGGGCGGGGGAAAATATTCTTTTGTTTTTGAAAGTTCCCACTGCCACGGGCTAAATGAGACAAAGGCACAAACCATAAAGGAATGGGTTTGTGACCAGGGTTTAGAGATCTACGAAGAAATGGAACAGGGGTTTAACGAGATAACTGAACACATAAAACTTACCGGTGACCCGGAAACTGATGAAAAGATTAGTAAACTGTACTTCATGGCCTGCTATGATCTGGACACATTCAGAAATTTTTTGATAAATAACCCTTCCCTGTACGAAGTGATGAATTTAAATCAGGAGATACTAGACCGGATCAGGCACGATGACGTTCAGTTAATGGAATTCGGTTTTAAGCTGCTATCTTCAGGACTGGACTGGTTAAAAGACCTGCCAATCGGTGGGCTGAATTGAGATAATAAATTAATATAATAAATTAATATAATAAATTAATTTGCAGGTCTGCGCCTTACGATTGACATTTCACTAAGTGATTCGCTGCTTGAATAATTTGATGAACAAATATTTAATGCGTTGGTTGAGAAGATAGAAATTCTCACACCAGCGCATTTTTTTTTAAAAACAAGGAATATGGAATAAGAATGGCATTTTATTCTGTTATCATTCTAAGTAGAAAAAACATACTGTAGCACACCGTTTCTCCCAGCAAGTAGAACTTGCTGTGCAACTTTAAAAGAAAGGAGAACAGAAAGTATGTTGTGGACAATTGTTGTTATTCTCGGGATTTTATGGCTTCTTGGTATGGTCACTTCGTATACAATGGGCGGATTAATTCATATCCTTCTCGGAGTTGCTTTAATTGTAGTGGTGTTTAACCTCATTTCATGGAGGCGGGCGCTAGAGTAAGATTGAGTTGTTTTGAAAAGGTAGTATAGCGTTGCAAGTATTGTGGATTTAGAATTAAATGTAGAAAAATGTAGAAAAATGTAGAAAAACATTGAAATAAAGTGTTTTATGTTATATTATGTATATAGGGATGTCTTATATGTAATGAATAAACACGGATTTCAGACAAAATATAATAGAGGTGCAAGATGTTAGGTTTGAAAGACAAAGCTGAGAATGCTAAGGATAAAGTTATAGGAAAAGACTAAGTAAGCTTTGGGAAAGTCCACCAGTAGCGAAGAGATAGAACTTAAAGGGAAGCTCCAGTCAAAAAAGGCGGATTTAAAGGAAAAGCTTGGCGATATCAGGAGAAGCTTGCAGGAAGGCTTAATGACAAGTTGGATGAAGAGCACACAAAAGATTAGTAGTTCTTTTTTTGGATCAAAATTTACATCAAAAAAATGAATCTATTTGAAATAATATAAGGAATTTTTTCTGCTAAATAGCCTATATCTTATTTTACTTGTAATTAAAGGTATAGGATATTTTATTTATATGGGTGGCTTTAATTAGATTATGGATGAGCTTCGGTAGAATGATATTAATATTAAGGTGTATACGGCAACGTGTGGTAAGTCTTTGGAAATTGAATGCCTTGATTATTAAAGTGGTAAATAACTGAAAATTATTGAATAACCAAATATAAAAATAATTATACTCTTGTTAAAAATAATCTGTGATCAAATAATGCGTGTCAATCAGTGAAGGGAGACTGAGATGAAAGAGAATAAGCACGATGACAAAAACAGAAAGACTAAATATTCTAGGCTCAATGCTCGCAAAACGGATACCGCAAAAATGGACTTTCCTATCGTGGGCATTGGTGCTTCCGCAGGAGGGTTGGAAGCTCTGTCAGCTTTCTTGCGTGAGGTGCCTGAAAATAGTGGCATGGCTTTTGTTATCGTTCAGCATATGGAGCAGAAGCGTAAGGACATTTTGGTGGAATTACTTCAGAGTACCACTCCTATGAAGGTTTTTCAGGTCGAGGAGAACACATCTGTCGAGCTGGATAGTGTCTATATAATTCCGCCGAACAAGGAAATGTCGATCCGAAACAGGGTGCTGCACCTTTCCAATTTCAGTGTGCCTCACTCTCTGCATCTGCCCATAGATTTCCTTTTTCGATCTCTAGCAGATGACCTGCAGGAGCGTAGTATTGGCGTCATACTCTCTGGCATGGGAGCTGACGGTACAGATGGACTCAAGGCTATCAAGAAAAGAGGAGGCAGTGTCTTTATCCAGGAACCGTCCTCGGCTAAATTTGATGGCATGCCTCGCAACGCCATTGAAGTAGGTTTAGCAGACGTTGTATCGCCGGTGGAGACTTTACCGTCAAAGATTATTTCCTATCTTGAACACAAGCCTCTTATCGACAGGGCTGACCAGGACCAGGGAGACAATACCCTGAGTTCCTTCAACAATATTATGATTCAGTTACGATCACACACAGGTCATGATTTTTCTTCCTATAAAAAAACCACTATAGATCGTCGGATTGAGCGGCGTATGGGTATCCATCAAATTGAAAAGCTTGCCACCTACGCTCGTTTTTTGAAAGAGAATTCACAGGAACTGGAATTGTTATTCAAGGAATTTTTGATCGGGGTTACCAGCTTCTTTCGCGAACCGACGGAGTGGAAATTGTTAAAGGACAAAGTTATACCGGCGCTCTTGGCTGAACGAGCACCTAGTAACACTCTTCGAGTTTGGGTATCCGGCTGTTCCACCGGCGAGGAGGCTTACTCCTTAGCTATTGTCTTCAAAGAGGTCTTGGAACAGTTGAAGCCTTCCCAAAACTTTTCCATGCAGATTTTTGCCACCGATTTGGACCGTGACGCTATTGATAAGGCTCGGGAAGGGGTTTTCTCGGCTAACATCGCGGAAGGTATGTCGTCGGAGCGCTTGAAACAGCATTTCACCAAGGTGGATCGTGGCTATCAGGTTGTCAAGACCATTCGGGATATGGTCATCTTTGCTCAGCAGAACATGATCAAAGATCCGCCCTTCACCAAGATCGATATCTTAACTTGCCGCAACCTGCTGATCTACCTCACACCAGAACTACAGAAAAAGCTTATGCCACTTTTTCACTATAGTCTTAATCCTAACGGCTTTCTGTTCTTAGGAAGTGCGGAGGCGGTCGGGAACTTTACCGATCTTTTTAAACCACTGGAACATAAATCACGTCTCTATCAGCGACTCCAGCCCTTACTGCAGATGGAGCCTGTGAAGTTTCCAACCTCCTTTGCCCCTGCTCAAGCATCCGGGAACCAGTCGTTGGAAACGGTTCAGAACATTCAGTCGCTGGCGGATAAACTGATTTTGCAATGTTATTCACCGCCAACTGTGTTAGTCAACAGTAAAGGTGATATCCTCTACATTACTGGGCGAACGGGTAAGTACCTGGAACCAGCTGCAGGTAAAGTCAATTGGAATATTTTTGCTATGGCCCGCGAAGGGCTAAACTATAAACTGAGTAACACCTTCTACAAAGCGCTTCGGCAAAAAGAGGCAGTAACTTACAAAAACGCCATTGTCAAAAACGAAGGTGGCACTCAGATGGTAGACATCACGGTCAATCCGCTCAAAGAGCCAGAGGCGCTGAAGGGGATGATCATGATCGTTTTCACTGACGTGGACACCACGAATGTCATCGAAATAGCAAACGCAACCGAACGAATCCCTGACGGCAGCCAGCGAGAGGCAGAACTGGAGCGAGAACTAACGCAAGCTCGCCAGGTGTGGCAAGCTGCTAGTACAGAAATGCAGATATCCCAAGAAGAACTCAAAGCCAGCAATGAGGAATTGCAGTCCAGCAACGAAGAACTTCAGTCAACTAACGAAGAACTGACCACCACCAAGGAACAAGTTCAGTCCTTAAATGAAGAGCTAAAGACGGTCAATTTCGAACTACAGGACAAGTTAGACGACCTGTCGGTGGCCAATAACGATATGAAGAATTTATTGGACAGCACGAAGATTGCCACCTTGTTTTTGGATAATTCGTTGTGCGTGAAGCGCTTCACTAACCAAATGTCTGTGGTCTCTAAGCTAATTCCGAGTGACGCAGGTCGACCCATCACCGATATTGCTTCGGATCTTTTTTATCCTGAACTGACAGCGGATGCTAAGGAAGTGCTACGGACATTGAATACTGTTGAAAAACAGGTCATGTCTGTTAATGGGTATTGGTTTAACGCACGTATTCTGCCTTACCGCACGTTAGAAGACAAAATAGACGGTGTGGTCATCACCTTTGTAAATATCACGGAATCCAAAGCGTTGGCGGCGAAGTTGTGCAAAACAAGATCGGCTTTGGAACAACACATTGTTGATCAAGAACAAGAGCTGATACAGGTAAATGACAGGTTGTTGGATGAAGTGAAACAAGGTCAAAGGGAAGTAGCTGCTAGTAAAGATCCGAAGTGTAATAAGTCGTAGTTGTTCCTTCACTCAATGTATACGAAAAGTTGGTTTGCTAATACTAACTAAGGTATTTACCAACGAGGGGTGAAGGTATTGGATCTGATCTCAATATTTAAAAAAGTTAAGGGTGAAAAAGAGCGTATCGATATCCAGGAGGCATTCAATATATATAGCCTTCTACGAGCGAGATATGTTAGCACTCAAACAGTTCAACTATTTAAAAACTTTGTTCATGACATCGGTTGGGAAATAATTCTAGACGGATTTATGAAGAATTTTGATAGGCAAATTGCTATTCTTGAGGAATTAGGAGAACGATTTCGTATTGCAATGCCCGGCAGACCTCCGCTGGACCTCAGGTTCGTAACTAGTATTAATGATATTACCGATGATTATATCTATAAAAAGATCTACCATGACCTCATTGCCCAGCTGATGTCTCTTATTCATGCAGTTCGTTCAAGCAGCACGAATGATAATTTGAGAAATATTATCATCAAAGATTTAACAACTCATTTTGCGGATTTTGATACCCTTTATAAGTTTGGTAAGTTGAAAGGCTGGGAAGAGACGTATCCTGTTTACAAGACAACTATACCTCATCAAAAAGAACAGCTTTCCACTTCCGAAGCGTATCATATTTGGGACCATATTAATCTAAGATATGAACAAATTGAACTCCTGGGTCTATTTGCTAATTTTGCTCATGATACTGAATTTAAGGTAATACTTAATCATGGATTATATGTTTTTAACAAGCAGGTTAACACTCTTGAACAGTTAGCGCTAAAGCTTAATGTACCGCTCCCGAACAGACCGTCACTACCAGTAACATCTCCTATCGATCCTGAAACAATAACGGATAGGTTTATGTACCGTAATATTTTAAGCTGGGAATTAACGTCCTTAGATACCCATGTCAGAGCAATCATTGAGACGATCAGGAACGAATCACTGCGTAAGCTATGGACTGAACTCCTTGATACAGATTTAGAGTATTATGATAAATATTTGAAGTATGGAAAAATGAAAGGTTGGACAAGAGTCGTTCCAATTTATGGGGAGCCAGTGACATAATTCGATCGATAACTGAACCTCTTTACGGAGGGCTTTCATTTTAATAGTCCATTTTTGCTTATTGACTTATTTTCGTGAATTGGATGAAATCAGAGGAAGCAAGTGGAAATGTAGTAATGGAGCAATCTTATCAAGGTGGGCAAGTGGTGGAGGAAAGACCTTTGAGAAGTGAAGGAAGTGCATTATGCCAAACAAGACTAGCAGCCCCATACACACAAACCCCTTAGTAGATTCAAAACAGGCTCTGCGACAACAGGCTGAAGAGATAATTATTGAAAGAGCAGTTCAGCCGCTGGTAGACACAGGGATGTTGTCGTACGAAGAAATGCAGCGGAAGCTTCAGGAACTACACGTGCATCAGATCGAATTGGAGATTCAGAATGAAGAATTACAACGGGTGCATGCGGAACTGGACGCCGAACGAAAACGCTATTTTAATTTGTACGATCTGGCACCTGTTGGTTATTGTTCCATCTCTGATTCGGGGATAATCTTGGAGACAAACCACACTATCACCAAAATGCTTGGAGAAGTCCGAGGCGCGCTGATCAAGCAGACATTCTCGCAGTTAATCTACAGAGAGGACCGGAAGAGCTACTTTTTATTAATTAAAAGGCTCTATGAGACAGGTGAACTTCAGGAGCATGATCTGAGAATAGTGAGAAAGGACGAAACGACATTATGGACACACTTGTCGGCCATCGTCGCACAAGACACCGACGGTACACGTAAGTGCCTAGTCGCACTGACTGATATCACAAACACTAAAAATGCGGAAGACGCCCTTAAAGAAAGTGAAGAGGAAAATCGCCAAATAATCGAACAATCTCGGGATGCGATTGTTATTAGTGATAGTAATGGGAAGATCATTACTTGGAACAAAGCCATGGAAACTATCTCAGATATAAAACGATGTTATGCAATAAACAACAATATATGGGATTTGCAATACCAGCTAACACCTGTTGAAATGACTTCTCCTGCGTATGCAACGTTTCTAAAAACACAATATATGAATATGGTTGATAAATCGAACCATTGGCAAGGACAGAGACTTGAACAGACGATAGCCCTTGCGAACGGTACTGTAAAAATAATGGAAGCCTCTTCTTTTCTTATAGATACTCAAAATAGAGTTTTATGGGCTTCGAATTTTCATGACATCACTGATCGTAAACTGATAGAGGAAGAATTGAGAACTGCAAAAGAAGCTGCCGAAGCATCCAGCATTGCAAAAAGTCAGTTCCTAGCAAATATGAGCCATGAAATTCGGACACCCATGACGAGCATCATAGGAATGACTGATTTAACGCTTAACACGGAGTTAACTGAAGAACAACGACTTTGTCTAACCATCTTAAAGTCATCAACCAGAGCACTTATGAAAGTATTAAATGCTATTTTGGATTATTCGAAAATCGAAGCAGGTAAAGTCAATTTAGACAAGGATCCATTCGATATTCGTGAAATGCTTCAAGAAGTGGTCGATTTGTTTCAGGGTTCTGCAAAACAGAAGAATATTAATATCGGCCTAAATAGTATTGATCACAAAATTCCCAGGAATTTAATTGGAGATTCGATAAGACTAAAACAGGTGCTTTTAAATTTAGTCGATAATGCCATAAAATACACAAATCAGGGTGAGGTGACTCTAAGCATGGATCTTGTTGAGCAAGCTAATAGTACTATACTACTAACATTTATCGTGTCTGATTCAGGGATTGGAATTCCTGAGGACAAGCTTGACAGACTATTCAAGAGGTTCAGTCGACTGGATGATTCAAATACGAGGGAAGTCGGAGGCACGGGGCTTGGTCTAGCAATTTCCAAAAAACTGATCGAACTAATGGGCGGAGATATATATGTTGATAGCAAGGAAGGGGTAGGAAGTAAATTTTGTTTTACAACAGAATTTAGAGTTCAGAAAAAGGACGCAAAATTAACTTTAAATGATGACGGGATAGCAATTTAAGTTATAGAAAAAAGTAGTTTTTAATAATGTGCTATCTGTTGAAGATAACGAGAAGGAGGTATCCTATCATCGGATCATCAATAATGGTAGCAGAAGATGATACTAGTATCCAGCAATTCCTATATATTCTATTGACTAGGGAAGGTTATAGTGTAATAGTTGTTGGAAACGGTGCGGAGGTCATCACAAGGTGTCATAACTACAAGCCAGACCTGCTGTTGCTCGATATCATGATGCCAGGGATGGATGGATTCGAGGTTTGTCGTAAAATTCGAGAAGAAAGTGATCTACCTATTATCATTCTATCGGCCAAGGACCGAAATGCAGATAAGGTTTTAGGACTTACTTTAGGATGTGATGACTATATAACCAAGCCGTTTGAGAGCGTAGAACTCCTCTTACGCATTAAGGCGGTAATAAGCAGGATTAGAGAGCACCGCTACCAGAGCAACGTGCGAACTATTGTAAACCTCCCGGGACTAACTATTAATCTGGTCAATAGAGTTACTGAGGTTGGAGGTAGTGAGATTAACCTAACTAGCAAAGAGTTCGATCTTCTCTGGCTTCTATCCAACCATCCAAAACAGGTTTTTACAAGGGATCAGCTCCTCTACCAAATCTGGAATTCAGACAAATATGTTAATCCTGCAGTCGTCACGACGTTGGTAAAACGCCTACGAGAAAAGATTGAGTCAGATGTTACTAATCCCTTTTACGTCATAACAGTACAGGGGGTAGGATACAAACTGGGACTGGAGTCCGTCTAGTAGAAACGTGCTTTTTTAGGCTAGCAGTATATAATTTTGCAATAATTATGTAAACTTTTGAAATGTCATATAAATGGATTTTTTTTGTTATAATGCTAGTTAATAGAAAGTGCCATCAGGCATAAGATTCTCTACTACGAGTAACAAATAGGTACGAAAATAAGAAAGTTGAATTGCATAGGGCCTGTTACTAAAAAAATTAAGAGGTCAGAAAGGAAGGACGACAAAATCGTCCTTCCTTTTTATGACTGGCACTTTATCAGAAAACTTTTCAAATATTCTTTATTTGCTGTGTTTTAATTTGCCTGGTGACTAATTAAAGAGGAATGTCAAACTACACAAACATGTTAAATTCCTCACACCATGTGTCGAATAGAACGCAGATTATTTTTAAAATTATCACCCCGGTGTGATTTTTCTGGCGAAAGGCCTATGGTAAAATTTTTATGATTTGAAGAAACAATTAGGAGTATAAAAATATGAATGATAGAATTTTCAGAAAAAGAGCCTTGGCCGTGTTTCTTCCCCGGAGCAATAAAAGTAACCTAATCCCAAAAGGCAGCGGGTGCGATAGCCTTAACAGATTTGGTGAAGGTAATCACAATTCTACGAATTAAGGAGGAGCAGCTATGACCAAAGATATTAATGAAAAAGCCATAGAGCTTACAGACGAGGACATCGAAAAAGCAGCGGGTGGCGAAAACTCAGTAGAGCCAATATCAAAAGAATGCCAAAATTGCAAATGTAACTATGATCTTAATCTTGGAAAATGCCCAACATGCGGTTGCTATCAGTTTAATTTAATGTATTCACCAAGTAACCCAGGACACGGAGGACCACGCTAGAAGCCACAGAGAATAAAAAAAGTACATAAGCTAGGCTGAATTGTAAAGAAACAATCGATACAAAAATCTGAAGAGATTGAGATAGGAGAGAATTCGTATGAAAATCAACAAGACGCAGGATGGAAGCAAATTAACCTTGACTTTTGAGGGCAGGCTTGACAGCAGTAGCGCCCCCCATTTAGAAATGGAAATTAAAGCCGATCTAGGAGATATAACAGAACTTGTGATGGATTTTGCAGAACTGGTCTACCTTTCTAGTGCGGGGCTGCGCGTTATTCTCGCCGCGCAGAAGCGGATGAACACGCAGGGGAAAATGGTGATTGTTAAGGTTAATGAGACAATCATGGAGATTTTCGAGGTAACTGGCTTCACAGACATTCTAACTATCGAGTAACAAGTGACGTTTTGATGCCCTAAAGGTGGACATAGAGGTAAAGAACACCCACTTACAAAAGTGGGTGTCTCACAATTAAATGAAGAGGGATTATGAAGAGTGATGAAAGATAATCATTATTTGATCAATAAAAGCTTTCAAAGGTACTTGGTCCCATCCATATTGGCTATTCTGGGAGGGAATATTAGCTTTATGGTTGATCATATCATCGCAGGAAGAGTGTTGGGTAGCAATGCACTCGCTGCCATGAGTATGGTAAATCCTTTATTTTTCCTATTGACAACAATCGGAACCTTGATATGTGTTGGCTCGTCCACGATGGCCTCTGTATCTATAGGAAGAGAAAACAAGCAAACGGCCAATGAGCTTTTCACGCTTAGCACGGTGCTTGTTTTGATGGTGGGCGGGTTGATCAGTATTGCAGGCTTCATACTTTTAGATCCGATCGTAAACCTTCTCAGTAATGGTCAAGAACTTCAGGCTATGGTCTATGACTATTGTCTGGGATTGATTCCAGGGTCGATTTGTATTATGGCGGTATACATTCCCCTTAACTTTTTCAGGATCGAAGGAAGAGGCCATCTAGGCATGATTATGTTCCTAATCATGGCAGTCCTGAATATCGCCTTAGATCTACATTTTACAGTTGTTATGGGTATGGGCATGTTTGGCTTGGCCTTGGCCACGGTCTTAAGTTCTCTGATCGCTGTCATGCTTATGTTCCCTTTCCTGCTCTTCAAAGGAGGCGGATATCGTTTCGTTTCAATCGCCAAATCCCTACGACTTGTCAATGGGATCGTAATAGTAGGTAGCCCGCCTGCGCTGAACAACTTTTATTCCGTAATCAGGACATTTATCTTAAATACGCTGATCTTAGCAGTGGGAGGATCTGTGGCGGTAGCTAGCTTCGCCTTCGTCAATAGTGTCAACACTCTGGCGCAGGGCGTTGTTTCGGGGATTTCGCAAACAGTATCGCCTTTAGTTGGCGTGTTTTACGGCGAACATGACGTGCTAAGCATCAAGAAAGTAGTTAAGCTTGCTGTCAAACTCGGAATGGCAGCCATGGTGATATTTAGCATTTTTATAGCCCTATTGTCAAGACAAATCTGCGTCGTGTTTGGCCTGACGTCTGCCGAGCAGCAGAGTATAGCGGCTCCTGCCCTCATGATCTGTTCGATTAGCCTGGTAGGAGCTATGGTGAACCAGATATTCATTTACTATTATATGACAATAGGCCGGACTAAAATTGCCAACCTAATTACTTTAGGCAGGGGGCTCTTATTTATAATACTAACAGCCTACATATTATCTCGATCCTTAGGAATTTATGGTATCTGGATTAGCTTTTCGGTCAGTGAACTTTTAAGCTTTCTAATAATAGCCATAACGGTTAAGCAGACACTCCGTAAGGAGAACGAGTTGAGCGGTGTGCTTCTATTGAATCACTGTGACGTCGAGGAAGGACGATTTATCTCCTTTTCAGTGGGCACCAAGGTTGAGGCGGTCATGGAAAGTTCAGATAAAATCAGCGACTTTTGTGAAAGCTGTAGCCTGAATCCGAAACAATCGATGGTCATAAGCTTAGCTATCGAAGAAATACTCCTGTTAATGGTGAAGCATGTTTTTGAAGGTAATAATAACGATTCAATTGATGTGAAAATCTTTGTACGAAGAGACATGATCACCATGCGCTTTCGATGTGGGGGCAGGAAATTTAACCCTCTTGAGTACTATAAGGCAGCAATGGAAAAGTCCAATGGATTCGAAGACAGTGACATGGATGAGAGTATGGGACTTAGGCTGATTTCTAAGATAGCAAAGAAGGTAGATTATACGACGAGTCTTGGTTTGAACAACATTGTTATCAGGATTTAAGCGTAGCAATGGTGGAGGTATATCATGAGCATATTATCTCACAGGCAGCAAACATCAACGCAGAGGAAGTTCGCCAAACGCTGAAAGTCTTGGGTGCGACGACACCGATGTTCGATAATATATTGAGCATTGAGCCGAATATTTCGTTGGCCTACCTTGTCCTAGAAAATGGAATGGCTATCTCAAGCTCAGATACCTTTTATGAGTCAGTAGAAAAATCAGATATGCGTACGAGAAACTGGTATAAGGATGCCGTTGCTGCAGGCACTAGTCGCAGGTCAGATCTGGCTTAGAATTGCAATTGAACCTATTCGAGTTATAAGACACATTTGTTTTGCACGCGGCAAATACAAAATTTCTCACACCATGTGCCGAATAGACCGCAGATTATTTTTAAAATCATCACCCCGGTGTGATTTTTCTGTCGAAAGACCTATGGTAAGATGTTTTTGAATAGACGTCCAGTTTTCAACAGGTTCCTATGGTGAAAATCCTTCCATCCAATCGACGTTCTATTGCAGCTGCGGTAATTGCTTTTATTCAACACATTATTAATAAAGGAAAAATTGTAGAGGACGGCAGCTATGAGTAGCTGATTGCGCGCGACGGCTATTTTGCCGAGCTTATTGCCCGCCAGCGGCTAGATGAAACCGGCTTCGTGGGAGTAACAACCGCATATGAGAATTTTTTTAGAAAATACCTAACACTTTCGAATCTCCAGCGAATAAAAGTATGTAATCAAATTTAAGGAGGAAACAGTTATGAGTGAAGAAAACAAGAAACAAGCCGAGGAACTGAAAGACGGAGATATGGAGCGGGTGTCCGGAGGCTATACCGATCCCCTTAACGGAAAAGGTCACTATGCTAAAAATCCCCCCATCCAATCGACGTTCTATTGCAGCTGCGGTGCGGCGCGTAGTGCCGGCAAAGGTCCAGACTGGTTCCATGATAATTACTCGAATAATAAAAAAGACTGTCCTTATTTCGAATCTGTAGGAGAATCGTATCTGATACGCATCTGCGGTAATTGCTATTATTTGACACATTACTAAATAAAGGAAAAATTATGAAGGACCGTCGCTTAAAATGCGGTGGTCTTTTCTCGTACCTTGTTTTGTACGCGGCAAATACAAAATTTCTCACACCATGTGCCGAATAGACCGCAGAATATTTTGGAAATCATCACCCCGGTGTGATTTTATTGTCGAAAGAGCTATGATAAAATTTTTTTAATTTGAAGCAACAATTGCAGGATCGAAAAATATGAACGATAGCATTTTCAGAAAAGAGCCATTGACAGCGTAAAGCCTATTTCTTTCATTTTGAACTGAGATAGAAAGGAAGTACCAAGATGTCTCAAACAACAAGCTAACGACCCTGCTCGGGGCAACGTACAAATTCCCAATATTAGAATTATTTTTAAAAATAGCCTAACACTTTCGCATCATATGCGAATCAATAGATGAAAGCCTTTAAAAGGAGCCAGTAGTCATGAACGAAGAAATCAAAAAAACGACAACCATTGTGCTTTCAGATGAAGAGATTGAAAAGGTCTCGGGGGGCACGGAATCGAAGATACATTATGCTTATATAGTTTGCCCACATTGCAACAAAGGAAGGTATTATGAAGAGAAGAGTCCAGTGATGGGAATCTTTTGCTCAGTATGTAATGGCTTTTTTCATTGGGAGAGGCCATAACGAGTAAACATAAAAGGCGGCGGGAGGAAGAACAGCTATGAACAATGAGATTAGAAACAAAGCCATTGAGCTTACCGACGAGCAAGTTGAAAAAGCGTCAGGAGGTGCAACTATTCCTATTGAGGAGGGAGATGTTGTAGTAGGTACGGATAAAACAGTTAAATGCCCATCTTGCTTAAAAACTTACACATATGTATATAAGACGGGGGCAAAAATACCGCCTTGCCCATATTGCGGGTATGAGAGGTACGATCCAACCACTCCTCATTCTAATGGAGGCACACCCAGATCATTTTAAGGAGGAAACAGCTATGAGCGAAGAAATAACGAACAAAGCCGTAGAACTTACTGATAAAGAAATGAATCAGGTGGTAGGAGGTACAGCGCTCACCTGCTGGGCAACATTTCCAGTTAATGGTGTAAGTGTTGATTGTAATCAAGTACTAAATGAAGCGGAATTCAGGTCGCGTTATTATGAGGGTGAGCAGAACAGCTGCGCAAGTCATAGCCCCGCATCCTCAAATAACAACGCCCATTGCTGCGAAAACTGCACGCATTTTACTGCCGGTGTGGGGTATATATGGCAGTATGTTACATCGCAGAAGGCAAACGGATCAGGTTCTGGTTTGCCTTCCGGTGGAGGGGGGGCCGGAGAGAAACCAAACCACTTATAACCACTTATCCTTGACTTAACGAACATTTCTGTCACGGGCATTACGCCGTAAGGAGGAAGCCACGTTGCAAAACGATATGGAGAAAAGCGAAGTCTTATACCGTCTGTTTGATTTGCATAAGTTCATGCCGAATAAGCGAATCCAGTCGCTGGCCGACGCAGTCGGCGTAAAATACGGCATAAACAGCGGCAGTCGGGAGTTGTCCGATGACGAGCTGGAAGTATGGGCGGCAGGTGACCTTGCCGCCGGACAGCGGGCGAAAAAGCCCGAGGACGACTATGAATAACACCACGGCGAAGGGAACGGTTATGTCGGAACAGATTTACTGCGACTTCAAAGAGCAGGTTCGCAGGTATATTGGGAACCGGATAAATCACCCGCAGGACGTGGAGGATGTGCTGTCTAGCGTATTTTTAAAAGTCCATGAGCACCTGCATACCTATGATTCTGTAAAAGCAAGCCATTCCACATGGATTTACGCGATTACCCGTAATACGGTCAATGATTATCTCCGTCGGCAGTACCGTTCTTCGGCGTTTGATCCGAGGGAGGATGCTCTGGCGGATTATGCCATGGAGGAGCTCCCGGTGCTGGATAAGATGATTCTGGACGAACAGCTTGAACAGCTTGGCAAGGCGTTGGAACGCCTGCCTGAGCGAGAGCGGGAGATTATCCTGCTGAGATTTTATTATCAGAAAGCCTCACCTGAGATTGCCGCCTTGATGAAACTCAGTCATGAGAATGTGCGATACCTGCAGCATATTGCCGTCGGCAAGCTGAAAAAGATAATGAAAATACAGTGATGGAATGCAGCGCCTGGCGGAATTTTGGCGGAGAATGCTCCAATTACCCCCTCCAAATATGTGCATGAGGTGTTGCACAGTTAATGAGACAATCATGGAGATTTTCGAGGTAACTGGCTTCACCGAAATTCTAACCATCGAGTAACAAGTGACGTTTTGATACCCTAAAGGTGGACAGCGTAGCAATGGCGGAGGTATATCATGAGCATTGGTAAAAAGATCTTATTATCTCTTCTGGGATTATCCTTACTGGTCACCCTCTTGTTGTGTGCGGTTTCCATTTATGGATTTTATGATATTAAAGCAACGTTCCAGGAAGAAAACAAAGTGGCGATTGACAAACTCTACGAGAAAAATGTCACTGAAATTACGAAAAGTAGTTCAAAGCTGGCTGTTTCTCTGGCAGACTATTATGCACAGACCATTAACATAAATTTTGAGAGAATTATGGGCGAACTTAATACGCTCAAGGGTGATATTGAAACCCTGTATAATAATGGCGGAACCAACAGCCCTATCACTCTCCGCAGACATCATGAGTACATTATCTCACAGGCAGCAAACATCAACGCAGAGGAAGTTCGCCAAACGTTGAAAGTCTTGAGTGCGACGACACCGATGTTCGATAATATATTGAGCATTGAGCCAAATATTTCGTTGGCCTACCTTGTCCTAGAAAATGGGATGGCTATTTCAAGCTCTAATACCTTTTATGAGTCAGTAGAAAAATCAGATATGCGTACGAGAAACTGGTATAAGGATGCCGTTGCTGCAGGCACTAGTCGCTGGTCAGACCTTTACATAGGTACTGATTCCAGAAGCTATGTCACTTGCGCTACTCCGATCTATGACAAACAGGGTACCCTCCTTGGGGTGTTGGCCTTTGATCTTCGCGTCAGTGAAATCTCGGAAAAGACGCTTAACGTAAAAAACAGTTCCTTTGTATCAGCCTTTATCATGAACAGGCAGGGAACTGTGTTACTCAGTTCTAAAGGCCTAAAAGAAACGGAAAACGAGTCGTTTTTTAAAAAATTTATCAATAGCATTGATTTAAAAACAGCAGTGTCAGCCTATTATTCCGACGATCGTTCCATCATCGGCTATGCCCAGATTAAATCCACGGACTGGCTTATGGTGACGGTGCTGGATTATGACTTGATGATGGCACCGGTGCGGTCAGTCGCTGACTCGGTATCCAATACTGGGGCTAAAATGGCACAGGTGATTATCGATGAAACCCAGAAGGTATTTATTATTTTCCTGATGATCATTCTACTCCTACTAATTCTGGTCTTCATGACTTCCACTCGTCTGAGCAAGTCGATTACAAAGCCGGTAGGAATATTGGCCGATGGAGCAAAGATAATTGGGGACGGCAATCTGGACTATGAATTCGCAGACCTAGGTACGGATGAGATGGGTATGCTAGCCGCCACGTTTAATGGCATGACCCTTCGCCTAAAAGAGTACATGGGACAGGTCGCAAAATCGGCAGCAGAAAAGCAGAGACTGGAATCTGAGCTTGACGTAGCGAGAAATATTCAGCTTGGCATGTTACCTAAGATGATTGACTGCCCAGGCTATGATGTCAGCGGCATGATGCTTCCGGCCAAGGAGGTAGGGGGAGATTTCTATGATTTCTTCATGGTTGGCGAGGATAAACTCTGTTTCGTCGTTGCCGATGTTTCAGGAAAAGGAGTCGGCGCAGCCCTGTTTATGACGGTTGCTAAAATGGTCATCAAAACTGCGGCCCAGGCAAATACCGGAACAGTTGATGAGCTTTTGAGCATGGCCAACAACCTGCTCTGTGAGGAAAATCCTGCCCAACTCTTCGTGACGGCGTATGTGGGAATCATGGATCTGGAGACAGGAGCGGTTTCATATGGCTGCGCAGGGCATAACCCCCCGGTTATCATTCACAGAGATGGCACAGTTGAATTCATTCCAATCAAACATAAACTTCCGCTTGCAGCGATGGAAGGAATCAACTATCCACTCATGCACATGCAGCTTTTGGAAGGAGAGACATTTGTCTTATATACCGATGGCGTTACAGAAGCAACCAATAAGGACAATGAACTGTACGGGGATGCACGGTTGCTAGAGATTGTGAAGGCGGTACGAGGATCGTCCATCCATGAGGTAATTAAGGGAATCAAAGCGGATGTGGATATATTTGTTGCTGAAGCACCACAATTCGATGATATTACCATTATGGCAATTCGAAAAATAAGGCAAGAGAAGAGAGAACCTCAAGATGAGAAGTAGAGCAAAAGACTTGATCTATCATCATTTTATAGATAAGTTTCTTGGAAAAACGGGGCAGTATGTGGGCGTTGAAATCGAAATGCCTGTGGTGAATTTGGATAAGCAACCAGTGAAAGCAGACTTTGCGCAAACCATGCTTGAGCTATTAGTCGAGCGGTTTGATTTCAGGCCTGCCAAATTCACGCTTGAGGGCTTTCCGATAGCAGTCGTCAATGACAATGGCGATACCTGTTCCTTTGAAACTAGCCTTAACACCCTTGAATTTTCAATGGGGAGAAAACGAAGTATCCATGAAATCGCCGCTAGTTTTTATAACTATTTAGGGGCTTTGAAAAAGCTGGAGAAGAAACATAATTATCGCCTATGCGGCATGGGAACCAATCCATATGCGCAGTATGCCAATAGTACACCACTGAATACGCCATCAATGATGGCAAAGTCTGAGTTCTTAAAGAGATTCACGACCCATCATGACGGAGAAATTTTTCATGCATTTTCTGCGTCAACCCAGACCCATCTTGACATAAGCCTGCCTGCTCTGCCGGATCTCTTGAACCTCTTGGGGAAGTTAGCCTTTGTGGATGGACTGCTTTTTGCGAATTCCCTTCCCTTTCCCCATGAACAAACCAGCGCTTGGCAAGCGAAGCTTCCCTTAAACCTGCGCCAAGAACTGGAAAACCCTACCGTGTGTTTCCGCGATACACTCTGGAGGTTATGTGAATCACCGAATACCGAGGCCTATGATCAGGAGTACCGATCACTTGAGGAGGTTGTAAATCGCTTGATGGACCTCAAGCTCTTTGTAGTCAGGGATGGTAACGATGGATTTAAACCAATCCAACCCGTTGAATTTTCCAAGTATTTTGCAGACCACAATAATTCAGAGGCAGACATCGTCTGCTTTCGCTCCCTTGAACCCATTGCAGTCAGCAAATATGGAACCGTTGAAATAAGGCAAACTTGCACCCAACCGCTGGCAGAGATTTTTATACCCACTGCTTTTTACACGGGCATTTCAGAAAACCGGGAAAAAGCTAGGGCATTAGTCGATGATTTTTGGAGAGACAACAAGCTTGAAATGACCAACTCAGAACTACGGCGTAAGGCAGTTTGCCAAGAAACGATTGTACCACAAGAAACGATGAGCCTTTTTCTAACTAACTTGGTGGCTATTTCATGGGAAGGGCTGAAAAAACGAAATTCCGGTGAAGAAAATTGTTTGGGACGCCTTATCAAGGGGAATAATTTAATGGAAAGTCCTGGTAAACGGCAAATGCGTTTACTGAAAGATGGCTTGGACTACCAGGACCTTATATTAGCGTATGGCGAAGTCGAGGAATACGAACACGAGAATGGAGATGAGTCTGAGTCTGAGTCTGAGTCTGAGTCTGAACTCGAAGTTGAGCTTGATCAGCCAAAGCCAAGCCGTGAGGCTGGATAAAGTAATTGGAAACGTCAAAAAAGGGGGAAGGAGAGAACCCGATGGACTATCACCATAAAAGAACACTAGCGGAGTTTAATTTAGAGCTGCTGAACAGGGAGATTGAAGCGCTTGGTGAAAAAAATGAACTATTATCGACCAAGCTATTTACTATTCAGCTGATCATCGAAGAGCTTGTCACCAATATTTTGAAATATGGTAAACAAACAGGCGCAGGGAATAGCGTTGAAATTGAGATTCACACCGAAAAGGGGAAGATCGTCCTGATAATATCTGACAATACGGATGTTTTTAACCCTCTTACGGCGGAAGAGCCCGATACAACTCTATCTGCAGAAGAGCGGACTATTGGAGGACTAGGTCTTTTCCTGGTTCGGAAAAAAGTTCAATCCCTCTCGTATGAAAACACCAATGGCCTGAATATTGTAAGAGCGGTTATCTTGTAACATTGCACCATCGAGAAGGATTAAATACCAGGGACGAGGGGACAGGTTTACGGTCCCCTCGAATGCGAATACTGCTAGAAGGCTCAACTAATGATGGTGAACAGTTTAATTTCAGCCTACCAACGGTTTATTAGATCAATTGAACTTAAGAGGATCCAAGAAAATTTGAAGGTACACAAAAAACAAGGTGATCCGCGCAATGCGTGGATCACCTTGTTTGACTTGAGTCATTAAGTGAACAGTGTAACAGGAACAATCGGGCAAGCGAGCTTTTCTACTCGCGGCCCGATTGTTATATATGCAGGGATTTAACAGCAGGAAAAGAGCCTTTTTTAAAACTTATAAAATACATTTGTTTTGCATACGGCAAATACAAAATACCTCACACCATGCGTTGAATAGAACGCAGATTATTTATAAAATCATCACCCCGGTGTGATTTTATTGTCGAAAGAGCTATGGTAAAATTTTTTTGATTTGAAGCAACAATTGTAGGAGTGAAAAATATGAACGATAGCATTTTCAGAAAGAAGAGCCTGGACCGCGTTTCTTCTCCGGAGGAATTAACTGATTACATAAAAGTATCCAGTCCCAGCGTATGGATCATTCTTTTGGCAGTGGTAATCCTGCTGATATCGGTATTGATATGGTCGATATATGGCGCGATTCCTGACACAGTGAAGCTAAATGCCCTTGTGCAGGATGGGGTGGCCGTTTGCTATGTGGACAGTGATACCTCCGTTAGGCTTAAGGCAGGGATGACCACAGAGCTTGCCGGAAGAAAGGGAAAGGTTCTGGAAATTTCAAGCACACCTCTCTCCGCCGATGATCTGAGGAAAACTATGGCGGATAATGTAGCGAAAAGCCTTATAAAGGAAGAATGGAACTATCCGGTCAAAGTGAATGCTTCCGGCGTGTCGGACGGGCTTTACAAAACGGTAATTACCATTGACAGCGTAAAGCCTGTTTCTTTTATTTTGAACTGAGATAGAAAGGAAGTACCAAGATGTCTCAAACTACAAGCAAGCCAATCAGCGGACGGGTTGCCAAGGTTCCGGTAATGATGCAGATGGAAGCGTTGGAGTGCGGAGCCGCTTCCCTGGCAATGGTGCTGGCCTATTATGGTAAATGGCTGCCGCTGGAACGTGTACGCGCGGACTGCGGAGTATCTCGGGATGGCTCTAATGCCCGCAATGTCCTGAAAGCTGCACGCAGCTATGGAATGACCGCCAAGGGCTACCGTTATGAACCGGAGCTTTTGCGGTCAGAAGGAACGTTTCCCTGTATTATCCACTGGAATTTTGACCACTTCGTAGTACTGTGTGGTTTCAAGGGCAATAATGCTTATATTAACGACCCTGCTCGGGGCAACGTGCAAATTCCCATGGAGGAATTTGATCGCGCCTTTACCGGCGTGTGCATGATGTTTGAATCGACGGAAAGCTTTGAAGCGGGCGGAAAGCCCCGCTCCGTTTGGGCGTTTGCCAGAGAGCGGTTGCGCGGTACGGGGGTGGCTTTCGCTTTTGTGGTGGTGACCACCCTAATCAGTTCCATTCTGGGAATCATCAGTCCCGCATTTTCCAGGGTATTTATTGACCGGCTGCTGACCGGGCAAAATCCTGACTGGCTGTATCCGTTTCTTATAGCCTTGGCGGGTTTGACCGGAGTCTCGCTGGTTGTGCAGATTGTAAACGCTGCCTACAACCTAAAGATTGAAGGCAAAATGGCGATCGTGGCAAATGCCACGTTTCTGTGGCATATATTGTGCCTACCCATGGAATTTTTCTCCCAGCGTATGGCGGGAGATATCGCGGGACGTGCTGGAAGCAATCAGGGAATCGCTTCCACCATTGTAAAGCAGTTTGCGCCGATCGTGCTGGATTTTGTTATGTTGGTGTTTTATTTAACCGTTATGGTTCGCTACAGCCTGATTCTCACGCTGGTGGGACTGTCCTCCATTATTGTCAACATGCTTGTGGCGCGGGTGATTTCCAATAAACGCATTAACCTGACTCGCGTACAGATGCGCGATGCGGGCAAGCTTTCCGCCGCAACAGTTTCTGGTATTGACATGATCGAAACTATCAAGGCCAGCGGAGCGGAGAACGGTTATTTTCAGAAATGGTCTGGCTATCACGCCAGCGTCAATTCCCAGTCGGTGAAGTTTATCCGGCTGAACCAGTACCTTGGTGCGGTGCCTGGGCTGGTGTCTTCACTGGTGAATATTGTAATCCTCATGCTTGGCGTGCTGTTCACGATGCAGGGAAGCTTTACAGTAGGCATGATCCTGGCATTTCAGGGTTATATGAGTTCCTTTATGTCGCCGGTCGATAAATTTATCTCCGCAGGCCAGTCTATGCAGGAAATGCGAACCAGCATGGAACGCATTGAGGATGTCATGAAATACCCTACGGACCGTCTGCTGGCAGAAAAGCCGGAAATGGACAATACCTGGGAATCCTACGCAAAGCTTTCCGGAGCGCTGGAAATCAAAGATCTTACGTTTGGCTATTCTCGTCTTTCCGATCCAATCATTAAAAACTTTAATTTAAAGCTGGAGCAGGGCAGGAGCGTGGCCTTTGTGGGATCTTCCGGGTGCGGAAAATCCACGCTGTCCAAGTTGATTTCCGGTTTGTACGCTCCGTGGAACGGAGAAATTCTTTTTGACGGCAAGCCGTTGTATGATATCCGGCGGGAAATTTTCACTGGTTCCATTGCCGTAGTCGACCAGGAGATCATCCTTTTTGAGGATACCATTGCCAACAACATCAAGATGTGGGACGGCTCTATTGAAGATTTTGAAATGATTCTGGCGGCACGGGATGCGCAGCTTCATGAGGACATCATGCAGCGTGACAGCGGTTATCAGTACAAAATCATGGAGGGAGGAAGGGATTTTTCCGGCGGGCAGCGTCAGCGCCTGGAGATAGCTCGGGTTCTTGCACAGGATCCCACCATCATCATTATGGATGAAGCTACCAGCGCCCTAGATGCCAAAACCGAGTATAATGTCACCCACGCTGTGAAGGAGCGCGGAATTACGCTCATCATTGTGGCACATCGGCTTTCCACTATCCGGGACTGCGACGAAATTGTTGTGCTGGATAAGGGTGAGGTTATAGAACGAGGTACCCATGAAGAATTAATGGACAAAAACGGTTATTATACAAAGCTCGTCACCAACGAGTAGAAAGAAGAAATTGATATGAGCTGGTTTAATGAACAGATTGAACAGCGCCTGAAAAACGACAATGAATGTTTTGCCGAAGCGTTGGCCAACATGTCCTCGACAGTCATGAGCAAGAACATCTTGAATTCATTCATGGCGGATGATAGACGAGCAAGTGGTGCCATTGCTGAAGTTTTGGCGTATTATTCCATTCAAATGACGGAAACGAACGAAACATTCCCTCATTTCAATGAAAAGCTGGAATACTACATGCGTCCCCATGGTATAATGCGGCGCACTGTCAAACTTGCCAGGGGCTGGTATAAAGACAGTGTGGGCGCTCTTCTGGGAGAAACCCAAGATGGTAAGATTGTCGCGTTGATTCCGGGAAAAGTAAGCGGCTACACCTTTTTTGACTATGAAACCGGAAAGCGTGTCAGAGTAACGAAAAAAACGGTCGCTGGGCTCTCAGATGAAGCGATTTGCTTTTATAAGCCCTTTCCACTGAAAGAACTGAGGATTTCCGACCTGCTGCTCTACACCCTGCGGACACTGGCGGTCTCGGATCTAGTCATGGTAGTGCTAGCAATGCTAGTTACTACACTGATGGGAATGCTACTGCCGTATATCACCCAGCAGATTTTTAATGTAGTGATTCCCAGCAAAAATACCGGACTGATTGTCCCGATTGCGCTTTTCTACGGAGGAGTAATGGTCAGCCGGACCTTAATTGGAATTACCGTTTCGCTTATCCAGTCGAGGGTTAATACGAAAATAAACATTGCGGTGCAATCGGCGTCCATGATGCGTGTCTTGGTTATGCCGGCCTCTTTTTTTAAGGATTACAGCGCAGGCGAGCTCGCGAGCCGCGTTGAATACATCAACAGTCTTTGTAACATGCTCCAGAGCACCATTTTATCGGTGGGTCTCTCTTCCCTGTTTTCCCTCGCCTATATTACGCAGATCTTTGCCTACTCCCCGGGACTAGTGGTACCTGCGTTGCTGGTGACGGTGCTTTCCTGTGTAATTACGCTGGTTACCGCGCTGCTTGGCATGAAGCTTGCGAAAAAAAGCATGATGCTTTCCTCCAAGCAAAGTGGTATGCAATACGCACTCATCACCGGTGTGCAGAAAATCCGGCTGACCGGCGCGGAAAAGCGGGCCTTTGGGCGGTGGGCCAATGCCTATTCCGAGATAGCCCGGATCACTTACGACCCGCCTGCGTTTTTAAAGTACAGCGGTGTGCTGTCGGCGACGGTCAGTTCCCTAGGAACGCTGGTTATTTATTACTATGCTATAACAACTGGCGTGGGTGTGGCGGGTTATATGGCGTTTAACGTGTCCTTTGGCATGGTCAGCGGAGCGTTTGCTTCCCTGTTCGGCATTGTTACCACCCTGGCGGGGATTAAACCCACGCTGGAGATGGCGCTGCCGCTTTTAAAAACTGTGCCGGAAGCCGCCTTCGGCAAAAGAATCGTAACGAAGATCTCCGGGAATATAGAACTTTCCAATGTATCCTTCCGCTACAGCGAAACTATGCCGCTGATACTTGATAATCTCTCCCTGAAGATCAAGGCAGGACAGTATATAGCCATTGTGGGTCAGACGGGCTGTGGAAAATCCACATTTCTGCGCTTGTTGCTGGGTTTTGAAACACCGGCCAAGGGTGCGGTATATTACGACAACAAGGATCTTGGCAGGTTGGACTTAAAGTCTCTGCGCCGTAATATCGGTGTCGTGATGCAAAACGGCAAGCTAATGCAGGGCGACATTTATTCCAATATTGTCGTTGCTGCCCCCTGGCTGACCGTAAGTGAGGCGTGGGAGGCCGCCGAGCTGGCGGGTATCGCGGAGGACATCCGCGCCATGCCCATGGGAATGCACACCATTATCTCCGAGGGCTCCGGCGGAATCTCCGGCGGGCAGAAGCAACGACTGATGATTGCCCGTGCGGTTGCCCCCAAGCCGAAAATCATGATGTTTGACGAGGCAACCAGTGCCCTGGACAATATAACCCAAAAGCATGTCTCCAGATCCCTGGATAAACTGAAATGTACACGTATCGTCATTGCCCACCGGCTCTCGACCATTAAACAGTGCGACCGGATTATTGTGCTGGACAAAGGGAAAATCATGGAGGACGGTAGCTATGAGCAGCTGATTGCGCGTGAGGGCTATTTTGCCGAGCTTATTGCCCGCCAGCGGTTGGATGAAACCGGTTTTGTGGAAGCGACAACCGCCTATTAAAATTATTTTTGAAAATAGCCTAACACTTTTGCATCTTATGCGAATCAATAGATGAAAGTAATTTTAAGAACGGGGAGGAAAAAATTATGAGCGATGAAATTAAAAACAAAGCCGTTGAGCTTACCGACGAGGAAGTCGAAAAAGTGACAGGCGGTGAAGCTACAAATCCTATTAATGGATGGCATGCTGAATACGATACTCCTGCGGATAGAACAGTTAAATGCCCGTCTTGCTTAAGAAATTTCACATTTTTAGATAAGAATCCTTCACAGAAGAAGCCTCTAATAATGCCGGCTTGTTCAAATTGTGGGTATAAGTGCCCTAATTATGGGAGGATGATGGGTTGGTCAAAAACAAGAAACTTATGCGATTTTTGCAATTTATATCACGATTAGGGATAAGGGAAACACAGGGATTAAAAGGAGGCAACAATCATGAATGAAGAAATCAAAAAAACAAAAGCCATTGAGCTTTCTGACGAAGAGACTGAAAAGGCGGCTGGTGGGGTGATTGACACGCGGCCAGCTCATGAAGTTATCTTAGAGTGCCCTCTCTGCAACAAAAGGACTAATTATTTTGTTCACGATGATGCTCTCTATACCATTGACTGTATGTTTTGTCATGAATACTTTATGGTTAGGAATCAAATACCAGAGAAACTGCCCCCATTCAACTTAAGGAGAATTTAATTATGAACGAAGAAATTAAAACGGGAGCCGTTGAACTTACAGATGAGGAAATCGAAAAAACAGCGGGTGGGACTGAGGGTGAATTCTTTATAAAACAATGCCTAGATTGCTCTGCAACCTATGGATCTAGGGCCGATAAATGCCCGAGATGTGGTTGTACATCATATCGTACTTTAAAACCATTTCAACGATAAAGAAATGTATCTAAGTAATATGAAAGTGATACCCAGCTATAATTTAAAGGAGGAAGAACAGCTATGAACGATGAGATTAAAAACAAAGCCGTAGAGCTTACCGACGAGGAAATCGAAAAAACAGCGGGTGGGGGTGAGGTTACAAGCACGGTAGTAGAAAAACAATGCCAACATTGCGGTAACATCTATTCTCATACCCTCGCAAAATGCCCGAGTTGCGGTTGTCCACACTATAACCCTATAAAAATTTATGAAACGCCCCCCCATTGCGGCGGAGGTACGGGCTGGTGACTGCATAAGGCAATCGCAATAATGTAAGGAGGCAGCAGCCATGAGTGAAGAATCAATGAAAAACCCTGTGAAGCTTACAGACGAAGACATCGAAAAAGCAGCGGGTGGCGTAGTAGAGCCATTAGCAAAACAATGCCAAAATTGCCAATGCAACTATGATCTTAATCTTGGAAAATGCCCAAAATGCGGTTGCTATCAGTTTAGTTTAATTTATTCACCGAGTAACCCGGGACACGGAGGACCACGCTAAAAGCCACAGAGCTTATAGCAACTTTGAGGGTACAAGCCAATAGCAATAATGAAGGAGAAAACGGGGAGATAGCAACATGAGAAAAGCATTTATTACCCCTTCCAAATATGTGCAGGGAGAGGGAGAACTTTTAAATCTCGGTTTTTTTGTCAAAGCCTTTGGGGACAGAGCCCTGCTGGTTGCCAGTGCAAGCGGTTATGCGCGTGTCCGGGAAACGATTGAAAAAACCGCTGACAAATTCAAGGTTACCTTTGTAACCACCGATTTTGGCGGAGAATGCTCCAAAGCAGAAATTGCCCGCCTGCGTGAGCTGGGACAGAAAACCGGTTGCGACTGCACCGTCGGTCTGGGCGGCGGAAAAACCATTGACACCGCCAAATGTGTCGCCGACGGCAAACCGCTGATTATCGCACCGACCAATGCGGCCTCCGATGCGCCGACCAGCCATCTGGCAGTGGTATATACCGACGGCGGCGTATTGGAGGAATATGTTTTCTTCCCCAAGAACCCAGATGTGGTGCTGATGGATACTGATATCATCGCAAAATCTCCTGTTAGACTTCTGGTCTCAGGTATGGGCGACGCGCTGGCAACCTTTTTTGAGGCGCGCTCCTGCGAAAGATCTTGTGCCGACGTGTTCGCAGGACTGCCCTGCGGAGCGAACGATGCGGTCTGTCCGCCTGCAAAATCTACCAGAACCGCCAGGGCGCTGGCCAGGCTTTGCTACGAAACATTGCTTTCCGACGGCTTAAGGGCCAAGCAGGCCTGTGAATTGAACGTGGTTACCCCAGCTCTTGAGACTATAGTGGAGACCAATTCTCTGCTTTCCGGCCTGGGATTTGAAAACGGCGGCCTTTCGGTTGCCCATTCTATCCACGATGGACTGACTGCGGTGCCTGAAACCCATGCCTATTATCACGGCGAGAAAGTTGCTTTCGGAACCATCTGCCAGCTTATTTTGGAAAACGCCCCCCAGGAGGAACTGGATACAGTCCTCCGCTTTTGCCTGGAGGTGGGATTGCCGGTCTGCCTGGAGGATATCGGCATAAAGGAGTTATCTGCTAAAAAGCTGTCGGAGGTTGCTGCCATTGCCTGTGCGCAGGGCTCTAACATTCATAATATGCCTTTTCCGGTTCAGACTGACAGTGTGGCGGCCTGCATTCTGGCCGCCGACAAAATCGGCAGAACCTATAAAGTCTGTAAGTCAGGAGCTGACCAATGAGAAGGACAGGATTTCTTTTGATGATGAGCGTTGCGGTGATGCTGTTTCTGTCCGCCTGTTCCAGGCAACAGACAGAATTGCTCCACAGTGTCAGTGACTTAAATAAATCGGGCTATACCATCGGCGTTCCGGAGGGAACTCCTCCCGAGGAAGTGGCAAAACAGTACATGCCCAACGCAAAAATCTCCTATTTCACACAGCTTGTAGATGGAGTGGCGGCGCTCAAAAGCGGTAAGATCACAGCGGTATGCTATGACAGCGGGGGCGTTGACCGTATTCTTTTGAGCAACCCGGACCTAGTGAAAATTCCGGAGGAGCTGGGGAAGATAGAGGTCGCCGCAGTCATGCGCAAGGAGGATACTGCACTTGCCGGGCAAATCAACCTCTTTCTTCATAAGCTTAAGGAAGATGGCACAGCGGATGAGATGTACAACCGCTGGATCACGAAGCCCGGCGGGAAAATGCCTGAGGTCCCTGCACCTAAAAATCCGCAAAAAACACTAAAAGTTATTACAAACGGTCTGAGCGAGCCGATGAACTTCTATGAAAACGGCCAGCTGACCGGCTACGATATCGAATTTATCCGACGGTTTGCAGCTTATGCCAACATTCAATGTGAATTTATTACTATGGACTATGCGGCGATGATTTCCGCTCTGCAAAGCGGCAAAGGGGATATTATTGTATCCGATTTCTTTAAGACAGCGGAACGAGGAGAGGAAATCCTTTATTCCGATCCTTATGTGGTGCTGCACAACAGCGTCATTGTGAAAAAAAGCATGTACAACGCTTCCGGCCAAACCATTACGTCCAACGAACAGCTGAACGGCAAGCGGGTCGGGTTTATCACCGGAATGATTCATATTGAAAATTTCCGTCCGCACTATAAGGCCGTGGAATATGAATTCAGCGGATTTTCCCCCATGCTGGAGGCACTTAAGGCGGGCAAGGTTGATGCCTTGCTGAGCAACGATGCTGTGGCGAAAGAAATCGTTAAGGAAAATCCAGGACTGACAATGCTTCCGCCGTATGCTAAGATTTATGCTTCTGTTGGGGTAAACAAGAACAGTACGGAGTTGGGGGATAAGCTGGATACGGTGATTAAGCGTATTCTGGAGGACGGAACCTTTGTCAGGATTGAAAAGAAATGGTCGGGGAGTGACGAGGCGGCCAAGGTTCTTCCAAGCATGCCCCTTACTGGTCAAAACGGGACACTGATAGCGGGCATTCAGGGGGATAACTATCCATTCTCCTATTATAAAAATAACGAACTGGTCGGGGAAAATGTGGAGTTGGCACAGCTTTTGGCTTCCGAGTTGGGCATGAAAATGAAGCTGGTGGTCATGGATTTTTCCGGAATCATTCCAGGGATTGCTTCCGGAAAGGTCGATTTGGCATTTAATCTGGCACACTCGGAAGAACGTGCGCAGTCCATACGGTTTTTATCACCCATGGCGACATTGTCGTGTGTGGCGACAGTGAAAAGCGCGGACTATGTGGGCGCACCTTCCGGCGATACGTTCTTAGCGTCCTTAAAAGATAGCTTCCGTAAGACATTTCTGGTAGAGGATCGCTACAAAATGATTTTGCAGGGGCTGTGGGTAACCATTATCATTTCCCTGCTGTCCGTAATACTCGGAAGTCTTTTGGGAGTACTCGTCTGCGCTATGCGCCGCTCCCGCACTGAGCTTTTATCCGGCCTGGCCCAGATCTATATCCGCCTGATACAGGGTGTACCCATTGTGCTGCTTTTGATGATCTTATATTATATCCTGTTTGCGAAGGTTGATATTGACCCGGTGCTGATTGCGGTTGTCGGATTTTCTCTCAACTTTGCGGCCTATGCGTCTGAAATCTTCCGTATTGCCATTGACGCTACCGACAAGGGACAGCTGGAAGCTGCCTATGCGCTGGGATTTTCAAAGTACGCGGGTTTCTTTAAGGTGACGCTGCCTCAGGCGTTGCGGCACATCCTCCCGATTTATAAGGGGGAGTTTGTCAGCATGGTGAAAATGACCTCCGTAGTCGGGTATATTGCCATTCAGGATCTTACGAAAATGAGTGATATCATTCGCAGCCGTACCTTTGACGCCTTCTTTCCCCTGTTTGCCACGGCATTCATTTATTTTGTCCTTACCTATCTGTTCATTTTTGTGATGGGTAGAGTGGAACTGCGGATTGATCCAAAACGGCGCAGGCGGATTGTAAAGGGTGTGCGCATGTCCGTCCCTGCAGGGAAGGAGGAACCGGTATGATCCAAATAAATAATTTATCCAAGAGCTTTGGAACTTTAAGTGTGCTGGAAAATATCAGCACGGAAATAAAAAAGGGCGAGGTCATTTCGATCATCGGGCCCTCCGGCTGCGGGAAGTCTACCTTTATGCGCTGCATCAATCTTATGGAAAAGCCGACGACAGGGGAAATCACCATTGACGGGCAGAATATTCTCGCCCAAAAGGCTGATGTGTGCAGGCTCCGGCAGAAAATGGGCATGGTGTTTCAGTCCTTCAATCTGTTTTCGCATCTGATGGTTATTGAAAATATCATGCTGGCTCCGCTCAGTCTATTAAAGCTTCCCCGTCAGCAGGCCTATGAGGAGGGACTTCGGTTTCTGGAAATGGTCGGTCTGGGAGCAAAGGCCATGGCGTTTCCCGATGAGCTGTCCGGTGGGCAGAAGCAGCGTGCCGCCATTGCTCGGACCCTTGCTATGAAGCCGGAAATCGTACTTCTGGACGAGCCGACCTCCGCGCTGGATCCCACTATGGTCAGCGAGGTTCTGGCAGTTATTCGCAAGCTCGTTGCCTCGGGCATGACCATGATGATTGTCACCCATGAGATGAAATTTGCCAGAGATGTGTCCAGCAGGGTGTTCTACATGGACGACAAAGGCATTTATGAGGACGGCACGCCCGCGCAGATCTTTGACGCTCCGCAGAAACCTAAAACGCGGGCCTTTATCAAAAAGATTTCCTCCTTTGCGTATGACGTACAGGGAAAAAGCTTTGACCTATATGAGTTGCAGGCAAGGGTGGAAGGATTTTTGACCAAGCAGATGTTTACCGAAGGGCGGATTATGAATGCCCAGTTGGTCTGCGAGGAGCTCCTTTCAGGCATTCTGCTCAGGACCTTTCCCGACGCGTACATTGCGCTTACAGTTGAATATTCAGATGCCAGCGGAGAGGTTACGGTGCAGGCAGATTTTACGGGAGAGGTCTATGACCTGAAATCCGCTGCCTGCGGCGAAATGTCGCTTGCCATTATTGAAAAATATGCCAAGGATATTTCCTCAACGCATAGGGAAGGTAAAAACACTTTGCAAGTCGTACTGTGAAACCTGGCATCAACCCCTAGTCATAAAAAATAATTTTATAGGAGGAAAGTAAAATGATTATTAACAAGCATCAAACTGCCGCCAAACTTGTACTTGCCCTGGAGGGAAGACTGGACACGACCACGTCCCCAAAGCTTGAAGCTGAAATTCTGCTTATCGGAGGCGATGTACAGCAGTTGGAGCTTGATTTCCATCAGCTTGACTACCTTTCTTCGGCTGGACTTCGCGTAATTTTGGCGGCAGAGAAGAAAATGGCTTCCCCTCGTGGAATGATTGTTACTGGTGTCAACGAAACCATTATGGAAGTATTCGATATAACCGGTTTTTCAGATATCCTGGTTATTGAAGGAGAAGGACAATGAGTGCACTGAATAACGGCGGTCATCCGGTTCAGTTCTGACCGCAAAACGAATGTTGCAATCCTTTGCTTCCTTGACAGCGACACGCTCTATAATCCTTTGGCCCGTGAGGAACCGAATACCACGATTTCCGCAGAGGAGAGGAGTATCGGCGGGCTTGGAATTTTTATGGTGAAGAAAACTATGGATAATATTTTGTACGAATATAAGGATGGAAATATTGTACTCACCATTCAAAAATATGCCTGCCGTCTTAAGCCTCAATAATGCCCAGCCTTTTGGCCTCGAGGACTGCATCAGCTACCTTATTGACACCCAGTTTTTGATAGGCAAGCTTTGTATGAGACTTGATAGTATTAATAGTCAGTCCGGTTAAGCTTAAAATCTCTGCATTCGTATACCCCTGAGCCAGTAAGGTAAGAATATGTTTTTGTTGTTTTGACAGCTTTACCGGTTTCGCATTCAGATAGGATGTAATTCCTTTATGTCTTTTGGAAACCCCATAGGCGCAAAGCAGAACTTGATTCAGATATTGGCTGTCGAGCTGACTCTGGATATCGGCTCGGTCTGCGAAGGTAGCTATCTTTTTCAGGATGGGCAGCACTGCGGCGCCTTCATCGGCAATAATACGAATCACGCTGTAAGGCTGCATGGCAAGCAGGACTTCTATCAAGGTCTTCATGGCCTCTTTCTGAAAACCGGTCGCCCATTCCAGTGCAGCTTTCAGTACATCGGCTTCGGCCGCATCCAATGGGCGATGGTAATCCGTACTGAGTTTCTTCAGCTTTTCGATATACTCCCTAGCCTTATCAAGCTCAGACAGCACAATATAGGCACGTACGGTGGTGAAATACTGATAAAGCTTATAGAAACGAAGCTGCTCTTCCTCAATGACAAAGTGCTGTTCCAACCACATTTTTGCCGCCCTTCTGTCACCATCCCATAACCGGTGTTTTGTGTCAATCGCAAGAAAATTAGGGTTTAAGTACAGGGCGTTTTCCTCTTTGATGCGTGCAGTTAAACGCTCCCTGGCACTTTCAGATTCCTTTGTTTTTCCGAGCGCGTCAAATATCTGAGATAAAAGCATGAAAACGCAGAAGTGCATCTCAAACCGAAGCTCTTTTTTTAGTTCACACTGCGCCAGTCTAATGGCTTCCTGCGCCTTTCCCAGCTGATTCTGCTCGTAATAAAGTCCCGCCCTCACGCTGGTGCAGAAAGTGCTGGCTTCCATGTGGTAAAAGTTTCCGAATACCTCCAGAATTGCCTGCAGACGGTTATCGATATCGGGGATTAATTCCAGACAATCACTGATGGAGCGGTGCATATAAGGAAAATTCTGCGTAATGGACGGTGTATAAAAATTAAAATCATTTGAATCCTGCCCGGGCAAGGTGCTTACCCATTCAGAAAAACCTTGGGTAAATTCATGAATGCCTATGCGGAAATCGGCAAAGCCTATGCTGCAGGCATACCCGAGAAGATCTTCTTCCTTTAATAATGTCCGGTTATCTTCGGAAGCGACGTAAGTGTTGGCGATATCAATATACTTCAGAGTGGCTTCGGCGTTGCCGTTCAGAAAATTTGCCCATGCGGCTTCGATCAGGAGAGTGATATTGTTTCTGATAAACTCCTCGGGAAGCTTATCCAGTACAAAAGTCGCAGTATAGTTGATCCATTCCTCCACGCTGCAATCCATGTAAATGGAATTCAACTGATAAAAGCACTTGTTAATGCCCTCATGGCTTTTGGTGCGGACATAATAGGCCAGAGAAGTGAAATAATCCTTTCGTTCATAATACAGACCGGCAATTTTTAAAATCAGTCCCTGAACGTCAAGGTCGGTACGTTCCTTCAGCTTCTCACGCAGAAATTCCAAAAACAGATGGTGATACCGGTAGGTATGTGACGAGGTCTTGACCGCAAATAAATTTTGAATCAGCAGCCTATCCAATATCTCATTGGCATTTTCCTCTCCGGTCAGAAGGCTGCACAACTCGGCATCCATCTCATTGGCTATAGAAGTAACCAGCATAAACTCCCGGAGCTGTGTATCCCACCGTTCCCAAATATTCTTATTGATATAATTCTCAAGGAACTGCTCGTTGCTCAGAGGAGCGTTCAGTGTTTCACTTTGAGAAAGCGCGTTGATTCCGATGGCCCAACCGCCGGTAGTATCAAAAAATGTTTGTGCCTGTGCTCTTGTTATCCTGCGTCCCAGGGCACTGTAATAGTTTTGAATTTCATCCTTGGAAAAGGCGAGCTCACTTGCCGTGATTTCGACTCCGTTTCTGCTTCTGACAAAATCGTTTAGTTCCTCCGGAAGTTTGTTCCGGCTGAGCAGCAGGATGTCGAAGGAATAAGGCATACGCTTTAGAATATAAGGCAGGGATTTAAGGATTTTTCTATTGATAATCGTATGTAAATCGTCAAGCACCAGAACATAGGTGTCTTCATCCTGGGCAAATTCCAGAAGAAAGTTAATGGTATGATCGACGGGAGACGAATAAAAGGCCTTGCTGTTTAAAATCTCCTGCATTTTTACATTATCAGGTTGCACCGACAGGATACCAGTACAAAAGAGCTTATAAAACACAAAGGGGGCGTTGTCGTATTCATCCAGCCCGATCCAAATCGCCCTGCGACTTGAATCTCTGATCCACAGCAGCGCGGAAACCGTTTTACCGTATCCCGCAGGTGCGCAGACAACCGCCAGACGGCTTTCTGCAGCTTTGTGATAGAGAGTTAATAATTCCTTCCGCGATGCACAAATTTCAGGTAGTGGAGTGGGGATGAATTTATCATTCATAAAATTGATTGCGTGCATATAGGTTCTCCTTATTGTAAGTCGGTTTTATCTGGTTTATCTTGCGTTTTCTTATACTAGCTTTATTATATATTTTTATATTATAGTACTGTTTTTCACATACATAAACAAGAGAATAAATAAGAATCCTCACCCTGGTGTGATTTTTATTTTTGAGATGTGATGATAGTATAAATTCATTCCTGAGAATAACTTGGGAGCTATTTTGGCAAGAGTCCAGAAAAGCCGCTGCTGTCCATTCGCCAGCGAGTGGCGTTTGAAATCAGCTTATATGTGTTTTAAAGGAGGTGTTCTATTATCAAAGATTTTGATGGAATTCGCAGTGCCTTGCTCGAGAAATATTCTTTGGACATTGCGAATGCAAAATGTAATTTTTCTACCCGCAATTATGCGTTCGTCTTTACAATGGACTACTGCTCAGTGGTCATCCGGGTGAGTCCGGCCAATCTGCGAACTCGTGAAGAGGTAATGAGTGAATTTATGTGGGTGGACGATCTCAAACGATTTCACACAACCGTTTGCCAGCCCTATGCTTCGGCGAAAAACAAGGCTATCGAGGAGTTTGAGGTGGACGGTAATCCCTACAGGGCAACTCTTTTCAGGAGAGCTGAGGGGAAAATTCTCACGTACGGGGACTGGAATAACCAGTATTTCTATAACGTCGGTGTATCCCTCGGTAAGCTGCACAAAGCAAGCGCCGACGGTTATGCTCAGGGCTTTCGTTATAGGCGTCGTCAATGGCATGAGAAAGCCACGTTTGATTTTAACAGCTTCCAGTATGCGTTTACTGACGAGATAATCGACATCATGAACGAAACTAAGACTAAAGTAATGAGTATGCCGAAAACACTGCAAACGTTTGGCATGATTCACGGTGACTACTGGCCAGGCAATTACTTTGTCAGCGGTGACGATATCTGGGTGTTTGACTTTGACGATTGCGGCTATGGTTATTTTATGTTTGACATTGTGACCTCTATATCCCAATGGATACAGGAACCAAAGTTTATGCCGCATATAAAGCGTCGTGACCTATTGTATGACAGTGGTATGCTTGACTCGTTCAAACGCGGTTATCTTGAGAATTATTCTCTGCCAAACGAAGCGTGGAAGGATCTTGAACTGTTTTTAAAGCTGCGTTATATGGAACAGCTAACCATTATGATACCCGCGTTCGACGATAGACTCCGAGAGATCATTGGTTTCGACATGGTTGAGCTTGATAAGAAAATCGTGCTTGCTAAAGACGACTTCTACGAGGTCCTCGATGAGCTTGCCCAGAGTTTTACAAAATAAAATAATTTGGAGGAAAGAAAAATGACTATTAACAAAAATCAAATCGGAGACAAACTTGTACTTACCCTGGAAGGCAGACTTGATACCACCACTGCCCCGCAGCTTGAGGCGGAAATATCAATCGTTGGACAAGAGGTGCAATTGTTGGAACTTAGTTTACATCAGCTTGAATACCTTTCTTCAGCTGGACTTCGTGTCATTTTAACCGCACAAAAGAAAATGGCCCCGCCACGCAGAATGGTTGTCACAGGCGTAAACGAGACAATTATGGAAGTGTTTGAAATCACCGGGTTCTCCGACATTCTGACAATTGATAAAGGAGCTTGCTAATGATTAAGTTGAAAATTGAGGATGTATTTGCAAAAGTTGATGATATTGCTATAAAGAATGGTTTACTTCCGAGAGATACCAATGTTCTGAGACTTTTGGGAGAAGAGATGTATTCGATGACCATGAATTTGGCGGACAGTACCGACTGTACCTTCAGCATTTGGAACAGCGAAAAACAATTTGAGTTACGTCTAAGTGCAAATGCGAAAATTAGTAAGGAAAGCAAGCGGGATTTTGTGTCGGTTAGTTCGAGAAAAGAGAACGTTATGGCCAAAGGACTGCTCGGAAAGATTCACTCCGCGCTGGAAGACTATTTATATGCTGACGGGAGCGGTGCTTATTTGGCTTTCTATGCTAATGCCATGGGGGGTTATTCACAAGTTTGGTCACTGAATGAGTATATGATTAATACGCCCTTGGATAAGCAAAAAGAGGATTGGGATGGTCTGGAACGCTCCATTCTAATCAATACAGCCGATGATATTATCATAGGTGTAGCTAACGGACTGGTTGAAATGACAGTTAAGAAAGCCTTTGGAGCGTAGGTATGTTCGTTAAACGCTGATTGTTGGTGAAAGCTATGAAATTAATGCTAAGAAATGTCTGGGGTTATTATAGTCAGCAAAAACTGTACTGCGCCATCTACTTTATCGGGGTGATCTTTGATCTGGCAGTGGAAAGCTTTGTTGCCCTTAGTCTTAAATTCCTTCTGGATAACGCCATCATACCTAAGAATCAGAAGACAATGATTATAATACTTAGCCTGCTAGTGGCAGGAACATTGTTATCTAGGTTCGGTTATGCTTTCCGCTGCTATTTGTATTCCAAAATGCTGGCCAAAATTATGGGTAATATCAGAAGCCAGTTCTTTGAAAAGCTACAGCAGCTCTCCCTGAAATATTATTATAGTACCAGAACTGGGGATATATTATCTCTCTTTTCCAATGATTTATCCAGCATAGAAAATATGATAAATTTGGCGATTCCTGTAGGTTTTTCAGCCTTACTCAGTGTTGTGATCAATACTGCAATTATATTTTCTCTGGATATTAAGCTGGCTCTGATTTCGTTAACAGGCTTATTGCTCTGTGCGCTGGGACCGTATCTTTTCAATCGCCAAGCCTCACAGATCAACGATGCTATGAAGGATACACAGGCTGGCTTATTATCCAGAATAGCAGAGAACATTAATAATCAGCAGCTGATAAAATCCTTCAATCAGCAAAATGTGTTAGGCAGATCTTTTGAAGAGCATAACACTAAGCTCACCGAAACAACGCAAAAGGCGCTATTTTTAAATTATCTGATGGAAATAACACCAAACAGTATTATCATGATTTTTAATGTACTTATCCTATGTATTGGAGCGAGTTTTGCTTATAAGGATTATATTACCCCCGGTACACTGGTTTCCTTCAACAATCTTTTTGTTGGACTAAGCACAGCCGTTTTTAGTTTTACCTGGGTTTTGCCGGTTTTGATGGGAGCATCCGCCTCCACGAAGAGACTTCAAACATTTATGAACCAGCCGACTGAGCTTACAAACTCACCAGAAGCCTTGGCTATTCAAGATCTGCAACATAGTATTGAACTTCATGATGTAATATTCGGATATACAAATGAGACCGTATGCTTAAATCATATCAATATTAAGATTCCAAAAGGAACTTCAGCAGCAATTGTCGGACCGAGTGGGTCGGGGAAAAGTTCTATTCTTAATCTTATTATGCGATTTTATGATCCCAGAGCAGGAAGTGTGGAAATAGATGGTAAGGATTTACGCAGCATAACGATGGAATCACTACGCCACCAGATTGGAATTGTTCTGCAAGAAAATCTGCTCTTTAACACTACCATCAGGGAGAATCTGAAAATAGCCAATCCTCAGGCAAGCGATGAGGATATGATCTCGGCTTCAGTAGCTGCGGAAATTCATAACTACATAATGACCCTTTCTAAGGGCTATGATACCGTTGTCGGTGAATGTGGCTGCCAGCTATCCGTAGGACAAAGGCAGAGAATCGCCCTAGCCAGAGCGATTCTTGGCAAGCCGTCGATATTAATCCTGGATGAGGCAAGCTCAGCGCTGGACCCAGGGACGGAAAGAGCAATCAATAATACCCTTCGAGAATTACGCAAGCAAATAACGGTTATCAATATAACCCACCGCTTAGCCAATATTCAGGATTACAATATGATCTACGTCATAGAAAAGGGATGTGTTGCGGAATCGGGCACACATCAGGAATTAATTAAAAAGAAGGGAACGTATTCCTCTCTCAACCAAAAGCAGGAAGGTTTTTTAATTGAGGACGATTTTGAACATGCCGAGATCGAATACAAAAGGCTGGCAGATATCAGTCTATTTCGAAACCTAGACGACGAAACGCTCGAAGAATTGGCCGATTTATTTAGTTCGGAGCATTATCAACCAGGTAAAACAATCATCAGCAAGGCTGAGCAGAGAGACAAATTCTATGTGATTGTCCGCGGTATGATAGAAATAATAAAAACTGCGGCAGACGGCACTGAGAAAATTGTAAATGTTTTATGGGATGGGGATTATTTCGGGGAATTTGCTCTCCTAAAAGAGGATCATGTGGGAACTACTGATGTACGGGCGCGTACTCCCTGCCTGCTGTTATCGCTCAGAAGACGGCATTTCGCAAGAATTATTTCCAAAAATCCCGACGTCAGAGCAGAAATTGAGACGGAAATGGATAAGCGCCAGGCATTTGCGCAGCTGATGGAGGGAGAATAAATGCCCGCTGCACGGTATTGTGGAGGTAACTATGAAAATTGAGGTAAGAGCTATAGATTACAAGGGTCTTGGCGTGGCAGCTGTCGTAAGGATCGCGGCAGGAGAGGTATTTGAGAAAGCACCCCTAATCCTTTACGGCGCAGAGGAGGAAGAATATCTGGAAAAAACAGCCCTTGAAAACTACACTTATGCCTGGGATGGTCAATATGGAGCTATAGTGCTTGGCTACGGCTCCCTGTATAACCATTCATATCATCCCAACGCCAGATACGAACGGGATTTTGTGGGAAAAATTATGCGATATGTCGCACTGCATGATATAGAAGCAGGGGAAGAGATCACAATCAATTATAATGGTGTGATTGACGACATGTCACCGACTTGGTTTGAGGTCTATTAGCTTAGTATTAGAGATGCCTTGCAGCAGTATGGAGAAGGATCTATGAATAAACAGATGCTAGTGCAATTCAGGGATGGCCTCTTTGAAGAAGACATCGCCTGTATTATTAAACTTGTTGGGCAGACAGCCGTATTCAATTCTGAAGAGCTGGCAGTTGCCGAAGAATTGCTGCGGGATAGTCTGGAAAATGGAGAGCAAAGCTACTACAAATGCCTGGTGGCCGAGCAGGATAAAAGCATGAAAGGGGATATGCCTGTTATGCCGGTATTATAGGAACAAGGGGCAGCTTTGAGCTTTACTGGATTGCAGTGGAGAAAGAGTCTCAGGGAACAGGGCTGGGTACTCAGATTATGAAGGAAGTTGAAAATAGAGTGCTCAGGGCAGGGGGGAAACGGATATTTGTGGGGACATCTTCCCAGGACGATTACCTGCCGGCCCGAGGACTGTATCAAAGTCTCGGATATGTTAAAACCGCTGTGTTAGAAAACTACTATGACGAGGGTATTAACCTTACATATTATGCAAAAAACTTAGAACTTGGCTAAGCAGACGCGTTTCCCTTATTACATTAAACCTTTGAATTTTCGTCTGCGAGCAAGTCGCAGTCAGGAAGGCTAAGAATGAAAATAGGACTAACATATGATCTGCAGTCTGATTATCTGCGCCGTGGCTATACCCGCGAAGAGATTGCTGAATTTGACACGGAAGAAACGATAACGGCTATTGAAGCTGTATTACGAAACCTCGGGCATGAGGTGGAGCGAATTGGAGGGTTAGAGGAGCTCTTGGCGGAACTGACGTCCGGTAAGAGGCCTTCACTGGTTTTCAATATCTGCGAGGGAAGCTTCGGATTCAGCCGTGAAGCCCAGGTGCCCGCTGTTCTTGACGCCTTCCAAATCCCCTATACCTTTTCAGACGCCATGGTTCTAGCAGTCACTTTGCATAAGGCCTTGACCAAAAGGATTGTAAATGATTTGGGAGTCGTCAGCCCTTCTTTTGCGCTCATAGAGAATATTGAGGATATCAATGATCTAGATCTGTCTTACCCACTTTTTGCAAAACCCGTGGCCGAGGGCTCCAGCAAGGGAATTAGTGGATGCTCAACAATCTATGATTTCAATTCGTTGAAAAAGGTTTGCTCGGAGCTTTTAACAAAGTACCGACAGCCTGTTCTGATCGAGGAATTTCTGCCCGGACGTGAGTTTACGGTCGGTCTATTAGGAACGGGGAAGAAGGCCGATGTGATCGGAGCGATGGAAGTGGTCTTTAAAAATGATGAAGCTCAGGGAACCTATTCCTATGCTTCTAAGTTTATCAACAACAGTGAATGGGTTGAATACAGAAGGGTTGATGATGAGCTTTTCGATCTGATTAGAAAAGAAGCGTTGCAAGTGTGGAGGGGGCTGGGCGGCAAAGATGCTGGGCGGATAGATTTCAGAATGGATCAATCAGGTCGTTTGAACTTTCTGGAGATAAATCCGTTGGCTGGGCTGAATCCCGTCTCTGGCGATTTGCCCATAATCTGCAGACTGTACGAAATACCCTACGAGCATTTGATCAAGGGAATCTTGGATTCTGCCCTGGAACGAATGAATATTTGAGGGAGGAAATAACATGAATACCTGTGCCCAATGTGCCAGAATACAAAAGACCTGCTGCGAACGGGAGGCAACTTGGGTCGCCCTGACTGAAAGAGATATTACAAGGATTTTTCGGTTTTCTGGACGCGAAGATTTTTTTGCATGGGAGCCGGTCGAGGAAGAACTGAAGGATGTATATGCAAATCCATCCTGCTATGAGGAAGATGACCGCATTTATGTTAAATACCTTTTTAACGATCGAGGCTGCAGGCCCGTATTGAAGAAAAATCCGGACCAGTCCTGTTGTTTGGCAACTCCAACGGGGTGTAGCCTGCCACATGATCTAAGGCCTTTATTATGCCGGATATATCCTTATGACTGGAATGACCGGCTGGAAATCTGGGTCGACGGAGGTTATTGTCCGGCGTGTCTGTTCAGGAATGAAGAGGATATGATAACGAAGATAGGTCTCAGCCGCGAAGACGCCCTAGAACTGATAAAGCAATTCTATGCTGAAATCATGGACGGTAAAGTGTGAAAAGATCCAAAATACCAAAATTCTTGGAGAAAGGCAGCCTGAGTAGATGAACAATAAAAGGGTACTGATCCTTAAGGATAGGATTCCGGCAAATGCCGCGGAGGACCTGCTTGATAATGAGGCTGAGAGTTCTTTAGTATCAGATGTCTTGAGAAAATTGGGATATGATGTCCTAGTCAGAGATTTTGACCTCAATGTAATACAGGCCTTGATTGATGAACTGACAATAATTAATCCATATTTTGTTGTGAATCTGGTTGAAACCGTCGATGAAAGCAGCGCAATGTCTTTTCTGGCCTGTAGTCTTCTGGGCAATCTTCATATCAGGTACACTGGAAGTGATTCCTGGGCTATGTATACAACAATCAACAAAACTCTGACCAAAAGAATGTTAGGCAGCATTGGAGTACGAACACCGGAGTGGCTCGAGATGATCGGTAGAGGATCCTTTCTTTCGGGAGAACATTATATCATAAAGCCTCTTAACGAAGATGGCTCCTTATACATCGACAACGCATCTCTCATACGCTGTGAGTCGGCAGAGGAATTGCAGACCTTGCTGTCAAGAAAGAGTGCTGAACTTTGCAGGGAATGCTTTGCCGAACGTTACATAGATGGCAGAGAATTTAATATATCCATACTCGGGGATAAGAGCGAGCCGGTAGTCCTGCCTGTGGCAGAAATGATCTTCATTGATTATGATAAAATGAATTTGCCAAAAATACTTAATTATGACGCCAAATGGAACAAAGACTCCTTTGAATACAATAATTCTATTCGTAGATTTACCTTAAACGAAGAAGATCGGGAATTAATCGAACAAATGAGTGAAATAGCTCGAAAATGCTGGAAGCATTACCGACTGAAAGGATATGCCCGGATCGATTTCAGGGTGGATAAGTACAATATCCCGTGGGTCATTGAAATCAATACCAATCCCTGTATTGCCGAGGACAGCGGCTTTGTAGCGGCGGCAGAGAAAGCTGGGATTGGTATCGAAGAGCTTGTAAAAAGAATTATCCATGAAGCTGGTGTCGGTATGGATTAGTGAACTCGCTTACGCTAAAGCTGAACATCGGGGCTTCGGTGGGGGAGTCTACCTCCTTCGCCACTAAGTGTTCCTATTAAGAATGGCGGCTCGGCGATACTCTCCACCGGAGACTATCGTCACCGAAGTGGAAATCGGAACACCCACTTATAGATGTGGGTGTCTCGGAATTGATAAAAGGAAGAGTGTAATCGATGAACCGAGGTAACGACAGACAAAAAGGTTTTGAGAAAGAAAAAGGGATAGACAAACAAAAAGATAATATATCACATTTTGACCAGCTGCTGAGAGCAAAAAACAGTACACAATGGGTTGACTGGCACTGGCAGCTTGCTAACCGGATATTCAGAGCGCAGGATATAATTGCGCTGTTGGGGATGAATGAAAAACAGGAAGAGGAAATCAGTCGGGTAATCGAGGTTTATCCTATGACCGTTACCCCCTATTATAGTTCCTTAATTGACAGAAATAATCCCGAATGTCCAGTGAGGCTTCAATGTATCCCTGATCGTGCTGAATTGAACTTCAGCACAGCAGATATGGAGGATCCTCTTAACGAGGAAAAATATTCTCCCCTGCCAGGATTGATTCATCGATACCCCGACAGGGTACTTCTTATGGTAACCCTGGAGTGCGCCGGATATTGCAGACACTGTACGAGAAAGCGCAAGGTAGGAGATCAGGCAGTCAAAATAACGATGACCGATATCCGAAAAGGTATTGAATACATCAGGGAGCATTACCAAATCAGGGATGTATTGATATCCGGGGGTGACCCGCTCATACTAGAGGATGAAAGACTGGAGGAAATTATTAGTGCAATCAGAGCAATTTCTCATGTCGAGATTATTCGCATAGGCACTCGAATACCAGTCGTTGTGCCGCAGCGAATCAGCATGTCGCTGGTAAATATGCTTAAAAAATATCACCCCTTGTGGGTCAACACTCATTTCAATCATCCCTATGAATTTACACCGGAATCTGAGCAAGCATTGGCTAGACTGGCGAACGCAGGCATTCCACTCGGGAATCAGACGGTACTGCTGAAAGGCATAAATGATTCTCTTGATACAATGAAAGAGCTACTGCATCTTCTTGTAAAAAACAGAGTGCGTCCCTATTATTTATACCACTGCGACTATTCACGCGGTGTAGGTCACTTTAGAACAAGAATTAGGGATGGATTAGAAATACACAAAGGCCTGCTTGGTTTTACCTCAGGGGTTGCGGTACCGCAGTATGTCATGGATCTACCCGGTGGGGGAGGTAAAGTTCCGCTGGGTTCGGAGTACATCATAAAATATACTTATACGGAAATTATCGTGAGAAATTTTGAAGGGGTGGACTACGTTATCAATCTTACGGATTAATATAAATTTAAACCATGTTTCATAAATGTAATTCACAAATTTCTTGTCCGCGAAAACATGTTTTTTCAGGATAATGCGTGGGAAAATGCGTCTAACTTGTGGTAAAGAGCGTGGTAATTTATTATACTTGAGAAAATGGATTATCAAAAGGGGAATAGCTCGCTCGTAGAATTAAAAGAAGATATATAGGAGAAAAGTAATCATGCAGCATTTTGCAAAAAGAATGAACCAATTTGGAGAAAGTATTTTTTCGAAATTATTGGAAATAAAAAAAAGGAGATTAAATAACGCAGAACCAGTTATTGACTTGAGTATAGGTACTCCCAATATTCCTCCAGCAAAACATATAATAGAAGCGTTATGTACGGCTGCTGCCGATGAAAAGAACTATACTTACGCTATCAATGACCAAAGTGCTTTATTGGAAGCGGTGAGCTGTTGGTACAAAAATAGATATGGGGTAGATTTGAACCCCAAAACGGAAATTTGTTCGTTATTAGGCTCACAAGAAGGACTTGCTCATATATCATTGTCTATCATTGACGAGGGAGATTTGGTGCTTGTGCCCGATCCTTGCTATCCAGTGTTTACAGATGGACCGTTGATAGCAGGCGCCCAAATTTATTATATGCCGCAGAAGAAGGAAAATGGCTATGTGATACGTTTGCAGGATATTCCAGAGGATGTGGCAAGAAAAACAAAATTCATGATAGTGTCTTATCCCAATAATCCGACTACAGTTATGGCGCCGGATAGTTTCTTCTATGATTTGATAGCTTTTGCAAAAAAATATGACATTATTGTTCTACATGATAATGCCTATAGTGATTTGGTGTATGATGGAAAAAAAGGTGGAAGCTTTCTTTCCTTTCCGGGAGCAAAAGATGTAGGCGTTGAGTTCAATTCCTTGTCTAAGACTTATGGCTTGGCAGGTGCCAGAATTGGTTTTTGCGTAGGAAATGCAAAGGTTGTGTCTATCTTAAAGACCTTAAAATCCAACATGGATTACGGTATGTTTTTACCGATTCAAAAGGCGGCGATTGCGGCTATTACCGGTGAACAAAACTGCGTGGAAGAAACGAAAAAGGCTTATGAAAAGCGAAGAGATATTCTCTGCGATGGTTTTAAAGCCATTGGATGGAATATGGAAAAGCCGGAAGCTACCATGTTTATTTGGACAATGATTCCGCCTCATTATGAGAACTCTGAGAAATTTGCTATAGATATGGTGGAAAGGGCAGGTGTTATGGTAACACCGGGAAGTGCCTTTGGTCCATCTGGTGAAGGACATGTGCGATTGGCATTAGTTCAAGATGAAGAAGTGCTAATAGAAGCGGTTAAAGCGGTACACGAAAGCGGGATTTTGAAGGTGTGATTTAACTCCAGGATTTGTAATCAGTGAATACTAATTATTTTATCAGCTAATTCTTACGGACGGGTATCTTCGCCCACATTTTCATTAAAGCTTTTTTGGAATTCATCTAACTCATTGTATGCATTGGATACGATTGTGAAGTTGATTTATCAAGAGTTGAGCAAGTTGAGCGTTTCTGTAAATATTGTCGTGCGGAAGTGAATTACCATAAATGATAGAAGGAATGTAATTTTTAAAATATTTACCATTAGATATATACAGAAGTAGAAATTTATTATATAATATATATATTATATTAGTTATTAATTTACAGCTAGTGTAAAAAAGAGAGGATGAAGAGTATGAAGAGGATGAAAATGAAAAAAACTATTATTTCTTTGGGTGTCTTTATGTCGTTAATGTTAGCTTTCCCAATGAGTGCATTTGCAGGTGCACAAGATTTCACAGTTGAAAATGCTACTGGGTTCGATATTCATCAGTTATATGTTGCTCCTATGGATGCAAAGGATTGGCAAGAGGACATTCTAGGAGAAGCTTTATTAGCAAACAATGATTCAGCAGATATTATCTTTGATAAAGCTGAAACTGCACCAACGTGGGCTTTGAAAATGGTTGATGTTAATGAGAATTCATATGAGTGGGATAACCTCGATTTGTTGAAAATCACAAAAGTAAAATTAACGTATGATGGTACTAATGCTTACTCAGAAGTTGAAACAACAGATGACGCAGCCGCAACAGATGTAGCCGCAACAGACGCAACAGATGTAGCCGCAACAGACGCAACAGATGCAGCAGCGACAGACGCAACAGATGCAGCAGCGACAGATGAAGCAGCAACGGATGCAGTAGCTGAATAAGATAATCTTTGGATAATACATACTGCATTGTATAAAATCTATATTCTCCTATTTGCTTAATGAAATATTATAGTTCATTGGTAATTAATAAAGATGTATAGAAAGGTTTTACACGGATGCAGTAATATTTAAATCCACAATGCAATTATGATTGTATTGTGGATTTTCTTTGTAGCCAAAATATGTCCTGGTCCCGAACGAGATTAACCCCCTAGTTTCGACGGATAAGCAACAGAGCAGTAGTTTAATTCATAGGAGGCCAAAAAGATGCTGTGTAAAATATTGGCTGTATTTAAAGGCACGAAGGCGTTAAAAGTGATAAAACCGGACCATGGTTCAACCAATTTAATTAAAAGAAGAACTTTCCTGAAAAAATATATTATTGGGACAGCGGCAGGTACTTATTTTTTTGGTTTCCTCTCATTAAAAGATGTCCTTGCAAATGTAGGCCAATCTCCCCAGTCTAATTTTATAATTAATAAGCCCTTTATTAATTCGTTAAAACAGATAGAAACTCCAACCTATGACAATTCTAGTCAAGCAATGCATCCGAGTGTAATCGATTTTAAAACAGAATATGGTATTGAAACTTGGGGAGGATTTCGTTATTGGATGGCACATACCCCTTTTACCAACTCCAATAGTTTTTTTGAAAACCCGAGTCTTTTGGTCAGCGGAGACGGATTAACCTGGATTAGCCCACCGGGCATTGAAGAGCCGTTGGTTTCAAAACCGTCAGCTTCCTTAAATGGCAACTATAATTCTGACCCGGAATTGGTCTATGACCCGGATAAAAATGCATTAATGCTATATTGGCGTGAATATAACAGAGATGCTTATGAACGACTTTGGACTAAAAAGATCAGTTTGAATAATGAACCAAGCGAGAATATCCTCTGCTTTGAAAAGACTTGGGACTACCAAACTGGTTTAGTTCTTTCTCCAACGATTTGGCGAAAAAGTGCACAAGAGTGGTATTTATGGACTACCGATGGAAATGTAACCATGCATCTATGCACATCGACAGATGGGATAACCTGGAGTTCGGGACAACCTTGTAGTGCTCCGTGGTATACCTGGAATGGCGGGTATATCCCTTGGCATATAGTAGCAAAACCCAATCGTCTTAAACAAACCATCGAATTTTTAATTGCTGGGTGGCCTTTACAAGGAACGATGAACGATTGTCAATTGTTCTATGCTACCGCACCGATGTCACAACCGAAAGAGCTGAGTATGCCGCTTTTTGGACCATTACTTGTACCTAGTTCCGGAGATCAATGGGACAATGGTTTCATTTACCGGAGTAGTTTTGTTATGGAACCCGGAGATGTGCCTAAATATCGCATCTGGTATTCTGCCTGCACAAAGGAAAGAGCTTGGCATATCGGGTATACAGAAGGGAATCTATAACTAGCATAATTTATGTTTAGTTATAACCTGAGTTTGCCAACAATATTTTCCGGTAGAGGATGTAACAAAGCTTTAGACTATGTGCAAAGTAGTGTTTGTCCCTAATGTTTTAGGGAAGAAATTTATCAAATTGGTCGCGCACTTTAGCTTTGATCATTTTTCGCACCAGCATTGCAAACACAATAGATGCGATAGTTGAAAGACGAAGGAGAATTTAACTACATGAAAAAGGTCAGAAAGGCTTTAGCTTCTTTAGCTATCATAGGTTTGGTTCTAACAATGGCCCCGTTTGATGCCTTTGCAGACACTGGGGTGACGACTGCACGACTTTTCGGTTCGGACAGGGTTGGTACTGCAATTTCAGTTGCCGATGCTGGTTGGACAACTGCTGGAACAGCTATATTAGCTCCTTCATCCGATGCTAACTTAGTAGACGCTCTAGCCGCAGCTCCTTTAGCAGGAAAAGGAACGCCTATCTTACTGACAGAAAACGACAATCTTAACCCAGCTACACAGGCTGAATTGATCAAATTAGGGGTAAAACAAGTAATTGTTGTCGGTGCTATTAGCGAAACTGTTGTCGATCAGCTCGAAGAAATGGCCGGTGTAACGACTACAGTGCTAAAGGGCGCTGACCGTATTGGTACAGCAGCTGCAATTTCTGCCAAATTGACAGCACCAGCAGGGGCATTTGTAGTGGGTTACGGTGCACTTGCAGATGCATTGTCTGTAGCTTCGTATGCAGCAGCCAACAATTATGCAATTTTAGTTACCAATCCTGATGGAAGTTTACCGGCAGTTGAATCCGCTTTCGCTGGTGGTACTGTATACATTATTGGCGGACCAACCCTCGTTCAATCTATAGCTGGAGCTACACGCATTTATGGCGCAGATCGTTTTGCTACTAACCAAGCAGTAATTAAAGCATTAACATATAAGTATGATAAGGTTTTTATTGCTAATGGTAAGGACGCTCACTTAGTTGATTCGCTTGTGGCATCCTCACTCGAAGCTAAGACTCACTCGCCTATGCTATTGGGGGACACCGCTAGCGCTGTAGCAGCTCTAGACGTGCATTCTAAGCTAACTACTAATGCAATGATAACTGCTTTAGGTGGAGTAACAGTTGTACCAGATGCAGTTGTTGCACAAGTAATTACTGGAATAGATACAGTTCCCAAAATAAGATGGAATTTTGGCGATGATAAAGGCTATTATATGGGTGAGATTGATCGTATTCCTAATGGAGATGGTGTATGGATTGGTGATAATGGGGATAAAGCAATTGGAAATTGGGTTGATGGTAAAGCGAATGGATATGGTGTTTATACTTGGAAACAAGCACCCTGGACTGGTGATAAGTATGAGGGTAATTGGCTAAATGATGATAGGAGTGGGCAGGGCACTTATACTTGCGCAAATGGAGATAAGTATGTGGGTAATTATCTAAATAATATGATGAATGGGCAGGGCACTTATACTTACGCAAATGGAAACATATATGTGGGTAGTTGGCTAAATAATAAGATGAATGGGCAGGGCACTTTAACCTCTGCAAATGGAGTTAAATATGTGGGTACATGGGTACATGGTAACATGATATTCCACTAAAAAACCGTTAAACCATAAAATAGCTCCTAAATGAAAGAAAAATGCCATAATAATGGCATTTTTTTCTGTTATTATCCTAAATAGAGGGAAAAACCCGTTATTTTATAATACTAAAAGTGGAATTACATAGTTGTACCCTTTGGGTGATTTACGTAGTCCTCACCTTATCTTAACTAATATTGCGAAGCTGAATCATATTGGCATGGTTTTTAAGTTAATAAAAAGGAAGCTGGAAAATCGAAAATAAAAAAAGTCTTGGCAAGAGACTTGGTGATTGCCGATGGTGGTTAGTTATATTATGTAAACCACATTTTAGATTGGTTGTGAGTGTATTTGGAAAATGGCGATTGCAATTCAATGATACAATCTTCTTCAATCAGGGAAGAGATTAACGATTTGAAGGAGATCCTAGAAATTAAAAAACTATCCAGTCTTCTGGAGCAATTCTATAGTGCCACTGGATTAGTCAATTTAATCGTGGATCTTAAAGGGAACATACTGCATGGGGTGGGTTGGAATAAATGCCTAAGTGAAACAAGTTTAGCTAATCGCCCAAAGGGAAAAGAGAAATACTCAATTTATATTTGTCAGAATGGTATGGCGGATATTGCAACGCCTATCAGTATTGATGGAGTACACGTTGCCAACTTAATCATTGGACAGTTCTTTTTTGAAACACCTAATAAAGACTTCTTTATCAACCAGGCAAAAGAACTGGGCTTTGATACGGAAAACTATATGAAGGCACTTGAAGAATGTCATGTGTATAATAAGGAAGCCATATTAAAGTTCTTGGATTTTTTGAGTGGATTAATAACTCTAATTGGTGAATCAGCTCCAAAGGCTATAAAACAGAAAATACAAGTTGCCGAAATAATAAACAAAGAAAAAAGGGCAGCAGAGTTAATTATTGCTAATGCCTATCTCGAAAATCTGATTAATTATGCCAATGCATCCATCATCGTTTTAGATCCCCAATTACATATCACACACTTTAATCACACCGTAGAATTTATTACTGGCAGAAGCGAAAAGGAGGTGCTCGGAAAATTGCTTGATATGCTTTTCCCACCCAACCAGGCACGCCGGTCAATGAATTTTTTTAAAAATTTGCATGAAGAAAAACGCTGGGAAATCTTAGAAATCGAAATCATCCACGTGGACGGTTCAATTCGAACTCTTTTGTGGAACTCGGCAATTATATACGATTTAGATGGTATAACCCCTGTGTCAATAATTGCTCAAGGTCAAGACATCACTGATCGGAAAAAGGCCGAAGAAGCCAATCGTGCAAAAAGTAAATTTCTGGCAAATATGAGTCGTGAAATTAGAACGCCCATGAATGCAATTATGGGACTTACCTATTTAATAGGTCAATCCGATTTAAATAATTCCCAAAAAAAATATGTTTCTAAAATTGAGGGAGCATCAACAGCATTACTCAGAATTATTAATGATATTTTGGATTTTTCAAAAATTGAAGCGGGTAAACTTGAAATAGAAAACATCAAATTTAATATAGATATGGTCTTAAAGAATGTATCTAATCTATATACAATTTCTGCAACGAATAAGGGCATTGATATTAACTTTGATACCTTAGAAGCAGTGCCAGACATATTGATAGGTGATCCACTTCGCTTAGAACAAATTATATCTGATTTAACGACGAATGCTATAAAATTTACCAATCAAGGAGAAGTCAATGTCGCTGTAAGGGTACTAGCTGAAACAGAAACCAAAGTTAAGTTATATTTTAGTGTTAGAGATACAGGTATTGGCTTAACAAAGGAGCAAATGGAAAGACTGTTCACTGCCTTTACTCAGGCGGATGGCTCAATGACCAGGAAGTATGGGGGGACCGGGCTCGGCTTAACCATTTCTAAGCAACTGGTTGAACTAATGAAGGGTGAGATTTGGGTAGAGAGCGTTTATGGTGAAGGTGCATCCTTCCAATTTACCGTTCAGTTTGATAAAGCTTTAGATCTAATAAAACCTAGTTATGCAGAATGTCCAGATTTAGAAGGAAAAAAAGTGTTAGTGGTAGATCATAATAAAACATCCTTGATAATACTTGAAAGAATGCTCTGTTCATTTTCCTTTGATGTCACGGCCCTTAGAGATCCTTATGAAGCAATGGAACTGCTCCATAAAGAAGATTTTGATTTACTTGTGATTGATTTTAATTTACCAGAATTATCAGGCGTGGATCTATACAAAAGGTTAGTAGCGAATACTGAGATCAAAGTGCCTAAAACAATCTTTGTGAGTGCTACGGGACGTGAAAGCTATTATAGTCAAGCGAATCAATTGGGAGTTAAGAACTTTCTAGTGAAGCCCATTAATCAATCATTAATGTTTGATGCGATTATGAATACTTTAAAAGGAACAACGTGGAGTCAAGCAAATAAGGATAACAATGAAAAAAACCGAAGAAAGTGTCATTGGGCGCTTGCGGATAAACGTATACTACTTGTTGAGGATAATGATATCAATCAATTGGTGGCTAAGGATATTTTGGAACAAGTTGGAATTCGTGTAAGTATTGCTAGTAATGGTGAGGAAGCCATTGAACTTGTCCGTGCCAATAAATTTGATACAGTTCTGATGGATGTGCAAATGCCTATAATGGATGGGTACAAAGCCACTGAAATTCTTAGGGAAACCTTTTCAAGTTCAGAATTGCCTATTATAGCCATGACAGCCAATGCGCTTAGGGGGTGATCGGATATGAGTCATATAATGAGAAGAACTTCGGCGAAAAACTTGAGGAACTTTCTGATTTAAATGAGGAACTATTAAATACGATTCAAAGGGTTATTCTGATAAAGGATCAGGAGGAAAAGCTACTGAATTCCGATTTTGATGTTTATGAAGCATTAAGTAAATTACTCGATGCTTTGGAAAAGGCCCGTGCCAAAGAAATAAAAGAAAGTATGAGCTTCTTGGTAGCAAATGCTCAGGATATGCCCTTCAGTGCACAAATAAACAAAACAAAGAAACTTGTTGATTGCTATCGTTTTAAAGATGCTAAGGTTATGGTCGAAGAAATAATGGATATCTTCAAAGGAGTTAAATAATGGATAGCCAAAAAACGATAATGATAGTAGATGATACAGAAATGAATATTGATATTCTAGTGGAGGCGCTTCATGGCGAACATTAAAACCGGGATGAACGACCAACCGTCGAACAGATGAAATCTAGGTTGTTAAAAATTATTGAGATTGGATGTGAGTTTGTTTGGAGAATGGAGAGTTAATCATTGCTAAAGAACAAGCCAAAGTGGCAAATGTAGTTATAAGTAAGGCTGAGAAGTATAATCGTAGCTTAATCGAAGCAAGCCTGGATCCCCTCGTTACAATAGGACCGAACGGTATAATCACAGATGTAAATAATGCTACAGAAAATGCCACAGGGTTGCCTAGAGTGAAGCTAATTGGTACAGACTTTTCAGAATACTTCACCGAACCTAGCAAAGCACAAGCTGGATATCAACAAGTATTTAAAGATGGCAAGGTAGTTGATTATGAACTTAAGCTCAAGCATATTAGTGGATATAGCACTCCTGTTTTATATAATGCATCAGTATACAAAGATGATGAAGGTAAAACAATTGGCGTGTTCGCTGCTGCAAGAGATATTACTACTACACGAAAAGCTGAGAAGTATAATCGTAGGTTAATTGAAGCAAGCCTGGATCCCCTCGTTACAATAGGACCGAACGGTATAATCACAGATGTAAATAATGCTGCAGAAAATGCCACAGGGTTGCCTAGAGTGAAGCTAATTGGTACAGACTTTTCAGAATACTTTACCGAACCTAGCAAAGCACAAGCTGGATATCAACAAGCTTTTAAAGATGGCAAGGTAGTTGATTATGAACTTAAGCTCAAGCATATTAGTGGATATAGCACTCCTGTTTTATATAATGCATCAGTATACAAAGATGATGAAGGTAAAACAATTGGCGTGTTCGCTGCTGCAAGAGATATTACTACTACACGAAAAGCTGAAGACGAACTAATATATTTAAAGAACAATCTTGAACTATTAGTCAAAAAAAGGGCGGCAGAGTTAGTTATTGCTAATAAAGAGTTAGCCTTTCAAACCGAAGAGAAAGCAGACCGAGCAGCAGAGTTAATTATTGCTAATAAAGAACTTACCTTTCAAAATGAAGAGAAAGCAGACCGAGCAGCAGAGTTAATTATTGCTAATAAAGAACTTACCTTTCAAAATGAAGAGAAAGAAAAACGAGCAGCAGAGTTAACCATTGCTAATATAGAGCTTGCCTTTCAAAACGAAGAGAAAGGAAAACGGGCAGCGGAGTTAATCCTTGCTAATAAAGAGCTTGTCTTTCAAAACGAAGAGAAGGAAAAACGGGCAGCCGAACTTCAAAGTGTTCAATTGCTTTTAAAGTCAAGTTTAGAGAGCCCTAAGGACATGATCATTCTTTCAATAGATCAAAATTATCACTATTATTACTTTAATAAAGCACATAAAGAGGCAATGAAAGACGCATATGATAAAGAAGTAGCAATTGGCATGAACCTTCTGTGGGCTATTACCTCTGAGACTGATAGAATAAACGCTAAATTAAATTATGATCTCGCGTTAAAAGGTAAATCGCATTCTACTATTCAAAAGTATGGAAGTAAAGAGAGCAGTTATCATGAGACATTTTATAATCCAATAATAAATGAAAGCAATGAAATAATTGGGGCGACAGCATTTGCAAGAGACGTCTCCGAGCGTATACTTCAAGAAAAAAAAATAAAAGAACTCAATAATCAATTGGAATATCGCGTAATAGAGAGAACGGCTCAACTTGAATCTGCGAATAGAGAGTTAGAAGCATTTTCATATTCTGTATCCCATGACTTAAAAGCGCCTTTAAGACATATAACAGGGTATATTTCGCTTTTAGTAAAGAAATACATGGACTTGCTTCCTGAAGAAGGTCGTCATTATTTTGATAATATTTCTTATTCTGCCAAGAACATGGGAGAATTAATTGATGGGCTACTTCAGTTTTCAAAAACTGGCAGAATAGATATGAATCAAAGATTGCTCGATATAAATGAAATAGTGGCTTCTTTGATTCAGCCAATTAAAGAGCAGGACACAGAACGTAGGATCGAATTTAATATTAATCCAATGCCTTTAGCATTTGGTGATTTCGCTATGATAAATTCAGTATGGAGTAATCTTATCGAAAACGCAGTAAAATTCACCAAGAACAATAATTTAGCTAAACTAACAATTGGAGCAGATGAAAATGAAAATGATATTATTTACTATATTAAGGACAATGGGGCGGGTTTCGATATGAACTATGCATCAAAATTATTTACTGTATTTCAACGTTTGCATTCTCGTGAGAATTATGAAGGCACAGGCATAGGGTTAGCGACTGTGCAAAGAATAATCGCAAGACATGGAGGAAAAACCTGGGCCGAAGGTAAAGTCGGAGAAGGCGCAACCTTTTATTTCTCTCTAATCAAAAGAAAGGAAAGTGAATAGACATGAAAATGAGAACTATTCTTTATGTTGAGGACAGCCAGCTAGATGTTGAGCTGACGAAGGAAGTGCTCAAAGAAAACAACATTTTAAATCCAGTGGTTGTAGCTAATGATGGCGTAGATGCACTAGAATATTTAATGTGTGAGGGACAGCATAAGAGCAGAAAACCAGGCAATCCCAGTATGATTTTACTTGATTTAAAAATGCCAAGAATGGATGGTCTGGAATTTTTATCTATTGTAAAAAAAGATGTAAAATTTAAGCGAATACCTATTATAATGCTTACTTCCTCCCGAGAGGAAAAGGATTTAATTATGGGGTATGACCTTGGAGTAAATGCTTATGTCGTAAAACCAGTTGGTTTTGATGCCTTTGCAGACATAGTAAAACAGATTGGAGTATTTTGGGCAATTGTTAACGAGTTACCATCGGAAAGAAGGTAAAGAGATGAACCATAAAAAAGGGCAAAAATGTCGATTGGAAATACTTTCCCTGGAAGATTCTCCTATGGATGCTGAATTGATTTATGATTACCTATGTGAAAATTTCGAATATGAAATTCAAGTGGATATTGTTTTAAAGGAAGAAGAATTTGTTTCTGCGATATCCTTGAAAAAATATGATCTCATTCTTGCCGACTTTATGTTGCCTGATTTTAATGGGTTTGCAGCATTAGACCATATTAAATCAATAAGCCCATCTACTCCATTTATATGTGTATCTGGGTTCATGGGCGAGGAAACAGCCGTGGAACTTCTGAAACAAGGCGCTACAGATTATGTTTCAAAAGACAAATTGGGACGATTGAAATATTCAATAGAAAGAGCTTTAAAAGAATCAAAAGATCAGGAAGATCTAAGGAAGACACAATTATCGCTTGTTGAAAGTGAGGAACGCTTTAGGGCAACATTTGAGCAAGCAGCTGTAGGAATTGTCCATGGAACGCTTGATGGGAAATTATTAAGGGTAAATCAGAAATTTTGTAATATAGTAGGTTATACTCAAGATGAATTACTCAATATGACACTCATGGATATAACTCATCCTAACGATTTACAAAACGATATGGATAATATGACCAAACTACTTAATGGTGATATCAATACATTTTCTATGGAAAAGCGTTACTTCAAAAAAAAATGTAATTTTATATGGGTTAATCTAACTGTTTCTGTGATAAATCAGCTTTCGGGGAAGTCCAAATATGTTATGGGTATAGTGGAGGATATATCTGAACGCAAAAAGACTGATAATGAGCTTGTCTTTCAAAACGAAGAGAAAGGAAAACGGGCAACAGAGTTAGTCATTGCTAATAGAGAGCTTGTCTTTCAAAACGAAGAGAAAGGAAAACGGGCAGCAGAGTTAATCATTGCTAATGAAGAGCTTGTCTTTCAAAACGAAGAGAAAGGAAAACGGGCAGCAGAGTTAATCATTGCTAATGAAGAGCTTGTCTTTCAAAACGAAGAGAAAGGAAAACGGGCAGCAGAGTTAATCATTGCTAATAAAGAGCTTGTCTTTCAAAACGAAGAGAAAGGAAAACGGGCAGCAGAGTTAATCATTGCTAATAAAGAGCTTGTCTTTCAAAACGAAGAGAAAGAAAAACGAGCAGCAGAGTTAATCATTGCTAATAAAGAGCTTACCTTTCAAACCGAAGAGAAAGCAGATCGAGCAGCAGAGTTAGTTATTGCTAATAAAGAGCTTGTCTTTCAAGACGAAGAGAAAGCAGACCGGGCAGCAGAGTTAGTTATTGCTAATAAAGAGCTTGTCTTTCAAGACGAAGAGAAAGCAGACCGGGCAGCAGAGCTCGTTATTGCCAATAAAGAGCTTGTCTTTCAAAACGAAGAGAAAGCAGACCGGGCAGCAGAGTTAGTCGTTGCTAATAAAGAGCTTGTCTTTCAAGACGAAGAGAAAGCAGACCGGGCAGCAGAGTTAGTCATTGCTAATAAAGAGCTTGCCTTTCAAAACGAAGAGAAAGATAAAAGGGCAGCAGAGCTAGTCATTGCTAATAAAGAGCTTGCCTTTCAAAACGAAGAGAAAGATAAAAGGGCAGCAGAGTTAGTCATTGCTAATAAAGAGCTTGCCTTTCAAGACGAAGAGAAAGATAAAAGGGCAGCAGAGTTAATTCTTGCTAATGCCTATCTCGAAAATCTGATTAACTATGCCAATGCACCCATCATCGTTTTGGATCCGCAATTACACATCACGCACTTTAATCACGCCGTTGAATTTATCACCGGCAGAAGTGAAAAGGAAGTGCTCGGGAAATCGCTTGATATGCTTTTTCCACCCGACCAGGCAAGCAAGTCAATGAAGTTTTTTAAAAATTTGCAGAAAGAGAAACGCTGGGAAACCTTAGAAATCGAAATCATCCATGTGGACGGTTCAATTCGAACTCTTTTGTGGAACTCGGCAATTATATACGATTCAGATGGTATAACCCCTGTGTCAATAATTGCTCAGGGGCAAGACATCACGGACCGGAAAAAAGCGGAAGAAGCCAACCACGCTAAAAGTCAATTTCTTGCAAATATGAGTCATGAAATTAGAACACCCATGAATGCAATTATGGGGCTTACCTATTTAATAGGGCAATCTGATTTAAATAATTCCCAAAAAAATTATGTTTCAAAAATTGAGGGAGCATCAACAGCACTTTTGAGAATTATCAATGATATTTTGGATTTTTCGAAAATTGAAGCGGGTAAACTTGAAATAGAAAACATTAAATTCAATATAGATATGGTACTAGAGAATGTATCTAATCTATATACAATTTCT